>Ga0224723_1000211_pt1 | contig 40280 bp, 31 predicted proteins | sample Balambano_FR2_Me_FD_161647 | JGI IMG/M metagenome (GOLD analysis project Ga0224723, IMG submission 161647) | Freshwater sediment microbial communities from Lake Towuti, South Sulawesi, Indonesia - Balambano_FR2_MetaG | ecosystem: Environmental > Aquatic > Freshwater > Lake > Sediment | place... | reverse complement strand
TGCCCTGTGCCCACCCCTGAGAGTGGATGTCTTGAATCACCCAGCTTAGCGTATCCCGCAGGTCTAACGAGTGCAGCATAGCATATGACATTGTTAACCCAACAATCCACCGATTTCGGTCTGCAAATAAGCCCCATCGTCGATTAACAGTATCGTAATCAGGGATCAAGCGCAATGAGATGATCGAGCCGGATAATTGCTGAATTTTTCCTGGGAAGTGGTTAGTCAGCCGTCTGGGTCAGGATGAATTCGATTTGGGCTGGAGTCAGGGTGGGGTTTGCGCTCAGCATCAGTGCCGCAATGCCTGCAACATAGGGGGCTGCAAAGGACGTGCCGCTGCTGAAGCTGTAGGACTGCTGCCGATTCGAGGAATAGGTCGAGAAAATATCCACGCCCGGAGCGGTCACATAGTCAAGCGTTTGATTTCCTGCCGGATTTGAGAAATCTGCCAGCATCCCAAGCTGATTCACCGCACCCACGGCAATGCCCAGATCGCGAACTGCTGCAAAAGCGGGTTCACTGGGGCGAACTGCACCCTGCTGACGCTCATTTCCGGCTGCAATCACCACCAGAACGCCGCGATCGCGAGCATATCGGAATGCGGATTCGATCGCGCGATCGGGAGAAGACACAGGCGATGTCCCGTCAGAAAAGCCCAGACTGAAGTTAATGATCTTAGCTCCGTTGTCTACGGCATAGCGAATCCCCGCTGCCACAACCTCAGTGCGGTTTTGAGACGAATTAGACATCACCTTCACTGCCATCAGCTTTGCATCGGGTGCAACCCCCAGGAGCCTCTGCTGCGCTGCGCTTTGAGCTTCTGCCGGATTCCCTGGCGACGACTGCCCCGCAATCACACCTGCGATAAACGTACCGTGACTGGCATCACTGCCCACATACTGCACGTTGCTGCTGTTGTCTACAAAGTTCCATCCCCGCACGTCATCCACATAGCCATTGCGATCGTCATCAATGCCGTTTCCAGCCACCTCATCTGCATTGGTCCAGAGGGCGTTTTGCAGTGCCGGATGATTTTGATTAATGCCATCATCAACGATCGCGATCGTGACCCCCTGTCCGCGATAGCCCTGCGCCCAGACCTCAGGAATCCGAGTCTGACCCAGTCCCCAGAGATATGCTTGAGCCGCAGGAGTCATGCCCTCCTCGAACACAACATCGGGAAAATCTGCCCGACCGACTGCGCGAGCCACTGCCGCTGCTGCATCCACCAGACCATAGCCCGTGAGCGAATTAAACGTGGAGTTGCCTGGCTGAGAGAGCGGACGATCGCTGTTGACCGGAGTTACCTGATAGCGAAGCTGATATCGCCCCACCTGCCGGGGACGGCTGCTGAGAACTCGCAGCTTGTAGACACCAGGGCGATCGATCGTGACATTGAGCTGGGCTGGCTTTCCGGTGGTGCGCTCAATGATCTGGTTGGTGCGGCTATTGAGCAACTGCACCTGGGGCAGAAAGCGATCGGCAGTCAGCGTTACTTCAACCTGATGCTTTCCTGGCGCAACCCGAAAGCGATATTCATCCACATAGGAGCCAGCCCGCTTGAGCAGGCGATCGTTCGGCTTCAGGGTTCCGCGTATTTTTGCTGACGGTAGTTTTACTGACCTTGCTGAAGACAGACCGCGATCCCCGTAATTAAACGGAGGGATGCTTAGCTCAGGCGAACTGCTGCGAGTGCGAAACGCTGGAGTTTTTAGAGCAGGTTTTGATGCCTGTGAGTCTGCTTGAAAGTCATTGTGGATATGGTAAACAGGCTTTTGGTGTGAGCGAGTTGGTAGATACTCTGCAGTCCTGGCGTTCGGAAGCAGCATGGAGTTAAGTTCAATTGAGAAACCGCATTTTTACTTAACAAAACCGTAAGTGCTTCTACTGATAAATGTCAACAGTAGCTTTATTTCTTCTTCAATAATTTAATTAGTGGAACTGTTGCGATCGCGTTTCTCTCAATGCTTTTCCGTTGTTAGCAATTCTGCCTGCTCCGGCTCCTATTAATCTTCAATCTGGCAATAAAATTTAATTTGGCAATAAAAGAGAATGCGGAAGTTAAATGGCAAAACGCCTGCCACAAACTTAGAGAGTGTTTTAAAAGTCGCCGATGCGACCCGAACCTTTATCTCAGTGTCTCCATTAACTGTAAATAAACCGCCGCCCTGATATATCAACACCAATGTTCCAGATAGCATCAAAATTGTTCCAAAAACAGTCTTGAGCATCAGTGTTTCACCGATCGCTGCTCATCGCTGCACCACAATTTCTCTGCCGCGCTACAGGCGAGCGACTGCCTTGACTTTTGATCAGCAAACCGAGATTATTGAGACGAGTTCTCAATAACTATAAAACCTCTCTGCCCCATGAGCCTGGACCTGACTGCTCAAGAAGTCGATGCTACTTGGCAGGAGGCTGAACAGCATTCTCCGCCTGCAACTTCGATCGATCGGCTGGAAACCATTCACACTGTGCCATCGCAGTTGGGGCACGGGTATCAGCGCGAGATGGAGCTATATCCAGGGTTGGAGCTATCGATTTTTCACGAAACCTACCCCAGGGGGTTTACCTATCGGGGGGTGGAGCATCCACACCTGGTGCAGTTTATGGTGCATCTGTCAGGCGTGGTGGATAGCGGCGATTTTCTCTACCAGGATGCCGCCCACAGCTACATCGGCGGTAGCGGCATCCAGCGGGCTGTCGTCAGTGTCCACTCCGATCAGTCCGAAGTTGGGGTAAATATTCACGTACAGCCGCACCTGCTCAGGCAGTTGTTCGCCACGTCCACCGGGGAACTCCCCCCTGAGTTGCAACCCTTAGTCAGAGGGGATGACTGGCAGCGGGTGTTTTCGCCTAAAACGACTGAGGTAATGCGATCGGTGGTGCAGCAGATCATCGATTGTCCGCTTGTAGGAGTTACCAAGCGGCTGTATTTGCAGGGCAAGGTGTTTGAACTGATGGCGCTGCAACTGGATGGGATGGTGAACCGTGAAGCGGCGACCTCATCAGCGACCTCATCTAATTCGCTCAGGGCTGACACGATCGCCCGGATTCACTACGCGGCAGAAATCTTGCGATCGCACCTGGAGCATCCAACCTGTCAAACGGAACTGGCGCGGCAGGTGGGCGTGAGCGATCGCACCTTGCAAAAGGGATTTAAGGTCGTGTTTGGGATGACCCCCTTTGCCTATCTGACTCAGCACCGGATGAACTGGGCAGAGCAGCTTTTGCGTCAATCTGACCAGACGGTGGCAGAGGTGGCAAATTTGGTGGGCTATGCGAATTCAGCCCAGTTTGCCGCCGCCTTTAAGCGACAGTTTGGCATCAGCCCCAGCCAATGTCTGAGGTAAAGCACGTTCAGCTACAATCAAACTACTTCGATCGACGGTTTGTTTTGATGCCGTTTGCGGGAGCGTTGCTATGACGATCGCCTCTTCTCACCCTACACTCACCCTGCCCGATCACACCCAACTGCCAGAAACCGATGGGACGTTTGTGAAAAATTTCCAGGAGCATCCGCAGAGTTTGCTGCTTACCGATTCGATTCGTCCCATTCTCGATGCCCTCCATCCCGACGGGCAATATGCCATTGGACAAGACTCTGGTATCTATTGGCGGCTGACCGAACCGCCGGAGCGTGGTGCTGAAGCTCCCGACTGGTTCTACGTGCCGAATGTACCGCCACTCCTTGATGGCAAACGGCGGCGTTCTTACGTGATGTGGCAGGAAATTGTGGCTCCGCTGATTGTGATTGAGTTTGTTTCTGGAGATGGCTCTGAAGAACGGGATGTCACCTCGCCCTTCACCGGAAACAACTCGAAAGCGGGCAAATTTTGGGTGTATGAACAGGCGATTCGAGTGCCCTTCTACGCGATTTACGAAGTAGACAACGCCTCGGTTGAGGTGTATGAGCTAATTGCCAATCACTATCACCGCTGCACCTCTAACGAGCGGGGGCATTTCTCAATTGCGCCACTGGGGGTGGAGTTAGGGATTTGGCAGGGGCAGTACATGAACCAGATGTTGCCCTGGTTACGCTGGTGGGATAGCGACGGCAATCTGCTACTCAACGGAGATGAGCGAGCCGAGCAGGAAAAGCAACGAGCTGAGCAGGAAAAGCAACGAGCCGAGCAGGAAAAGCAACGAGCCGATCGCTTGGCTGCAAAGCTGAGAGAGTTGGGTGTTGACCCGGATGACCTCTCCTGAAAAACTTCTAATGCGATGCCTTACCTTGAAACTGTTGCATCAACCACGCCATTGTCAGGGATTGGTTTTCCTGACGGCTGCGTTGCAGTGCAGTTTCTAGAATCGTGAGTTCCAACCCCGGCAGCACCCGCGACTGGCGAATCTGACGGCTACTGCCATCGGCAGCTACCGAAAAAGCCAGAATCGTTGAGGTCTGCACGTTGACAATCCAATACTCAGAAATCCGCAAGTCTTCGTACTGGAGCCGCTTCGTCCCCTGATCATCGGGCAAGGAGGTATCTGAAATCTCAATTACCAGATCGGGACAGGGATAAAGATGCAAATCCACCACACGGGTGCCCCAGGGAATCGCTTCGGCATTGTTGCCAATGTAGAAGGAGGCATCGGGCTGAAATTCTGTCACCCCTGCTTTGCGATAGGAGCAGCCATCCTTTGCTGTCATAAGGATGCCATGCTGAACGGCAAAAAATGAAAGCCCAAACAGGATTAATGCATTGTCATTAGAGTGGTCAGAGCCTGTAGACATCAGTTCAAAGCGCATCTGGGACTGATAGTAGTAGCTTTTGAGTTTGTCAGATGTGGGAGCATCGGCGAGTTTGACAAACTCGTCCCAGGGCGCAGGTAGCCACTTTTCGAGCGGAATCTGGGTTTCTAGCTGGCTCATTCCATTCACTCCATCGGCAGAACAGGCAGGGCAGTCTGAGCAGGATGACGACGATCGCCCACAGACTGTTTGCCTTTCCCTCATTCTATTGAAATTGAGGATTGGGCAGATCGAGAACTGGAAACATCTTCTAGTAAACATTCCACAATCCAAAATCCAAAATCTAAAATCCAAAATGGTATGAGTTTGCAAAAAAGCTGCCCAAAATTTCGGTTTTGGGGTGATGTTTCGGTTTTGGGGTAGATGCGATCGCCCCCACTTCTTTACACTCAGTCCTACACAAATAAGAATCTCTCGCAACTGAGAGCGGGTGTAAGGAGCGTAAGGGCAGTGACGAAGCTAGGACTGATGGTGCGGTTGGCGGTGGCGTTGAGCCGGGTGAGTGGGGCGATCGCCTTTGGATCTCTGCCTGGAATCGCGCAAGAGGTTGAAAATCGGGAGTGGGGAATGGGGAATGGGGAAGAACAATCTGCTTTGACTCCCAACTCTCAACTCCTGACTCCTGACTTCCTCTCCGAACTTGACCAACCTGCGACTACTGTTGAAGAGTGGGTTGCCCAAATGGAAGCCTCGATCGTGCAAGTTACCGCTGTGCGCGTCGAAGCCACCGAAGCTGGATTGCAGGTGATTCTGGAAACAACAGAGGGTTCCCTGGATGTGCCGGAGACGCGATCGGTGGGCAATGCCTTGATTGCGGATATTCCCAATGCCGCGATCGCAGAAGAATTTTCTCAGGCAAACCCGATCGAAGGCGTTGCGCTGGTGAGTGTGACGAGTTTACCGGGTGACAGAGTGCGGATTGCCATTACTGGAACCGATGCGCCACCTGTGGCTGAGGTGACATCAGAAGCTCAGGGATTAGCGTTTGCAGTGACGGTGAGTGAAGCTGGAACCGCCGCAGACGAAGACGCGATTCAGGTGGTAGTGACGGGTGAACAAGATGAGGGCTACAACCCGTCAAGGGCGACTACGGCAACGCGAACAGATACGCCGCTGCGCGACATTCCTGCCTCGATTCAGGTTGTGCCGCGACAGGTGCTAGAAGATCGCAATGTAAGAACTGTCAATGAGGCAGTCGAAACCGTCGCTGGTGTAGTTGATAACGGCGATAATGACGGCTATGCAGGAGACAGAATCATCAGAGGATTTAGTCAAGGATTTGGATCTGCTCCTGCAAATCTCAGAAACGGTTATCGGGATGTTGTCTACTATGCGCTAACACCTATTGGCACAATTGAACAGATAGAAGTGTTAAGAGGTCCTGCTTCGGTTCTATTTGGTGCTTTAGAACCAGGCGGAGTAATTAATGTAATTACCCGACAACCCTTGAACGAACCCTTCTATGAACTTGGATTTGATATAGGAAACTACGGCTTCTATCAACCTAGCATTGATGTATCAGGACCCATAACAGAGGATGAAACACTGCTTTACCGCTTCATCGCCAGCTATCAAAGTAGAGACAGTATCCAGGAGTTTGCTAATGCCGAGCGGGTTACAGTTGCACCTTCAATTACACTGAATCTAGGCGATCGAACAAGCGTCAATCTTTACTACGAGTATACAGATCTCTTTCTAGATCCGATTCAATCATACGGTTTTGTCTTGAGCGATAGCAGCTTGACACCACGAGACCTCTTTATTGGCTACCCTGAGTATCATATCCTGGATATTGTGACTCAGAGATTCGGTTATACATTGGAGCATGAATTTAATGACAACTGGCGGATTCGTAATGGTTTTGCTACCGCATTAACCGATACTTTAGAAGTAAGGAATCTTGCTGTTACTGGCATTGTGGATGATCGGTTTGTACAGTTTGACTTCTATGAGGGTTCACAATTAATAGATGTTTACTCTGGACAGGCAGAACTGATTGGAGAGTTTAATACTGGTTCAATTTCACACCAGCTTCTTGTAGGCTTTGATTTTTATCGTCTTGTTGATCATCTCGATATCGACTTTACTGCTGATGTGCCTGATCAGGATTTGCTCAATCCCGCTTATGACATTCCAGAACTATCTACTGATCCGTTTGTACGAAATCGGAATTCAACTCAATCCTTTGGAATCTATCTGCAAGATCAAATTAGATTGAGTGACAATTTCATCGTGTTGCTCGGTGGTCGATACGATTGGGTATCATCTGAAAGGCAAAGCAATGGGGTAGATCAGCCAATACAAAACGACGGTGCGTTTAGTCCGCGAATTGGTGTCGTGTACCAGCCAAGCGAAACGGTTTCTCTCTATGCCAGCCACAGTCGTTCATTTCAACAAACTACAGGATTTGATGTGGAGAACACTCCCTTCTCACCAAGCAGAGGAACCCAATATGAAATTGGACTCAGAGCTGAGTTTCTGGAAGGCAGGCTTTCAACAAACTTAGCAGCCTATCACCTGACAAAAACAAACATTACAACACCTGATTTGGATAATCCTAATTTTTCTGTTCAAACTGGGGAAGCGCGGAGCCAGGGTATTGAGTTAGACGTGACGGGTGAAATCTTACCTGGCTGGAACGTGATTCTGTCTTATGCTTACACGGATGCAGAAGTTACAGAAGACAACACTACTCCGGTTGGCAACCAGTTAGTAGGTGTTCCAGAAAATCAAGCTAGTCTTTGGACAACCTATACGATTCAAGAAGGTGATTTGGAAGGACTGGGGTTTGGTTTAGGATTGTTCTATGTTGGTGAGCGGCAAACTGATCTGGCAAACACATTTCAGTTAGATGACTATCTGCGGACTGATGCAGCAATTTATTATCGGAGAGGGCGTCTGAATGTGGCAATCAACATTCGTAACTTATTTAACGTAGACCCTGGTGTTAATGGCTTCGATGCATCTACTGGATTTGGTACTGTTTTCAATAGAATCGCGCCGTTTACGATTGTCGGGTCTGTCAGTTGGGAGTTTTGATTCTTGGCTTTACTGTAGTGGGAAGCACATTTTGCAATGAGAAAAAGATTAACTCCAAAAATCAGTCTGTTACTCCTCTTCCTAACAGCTATTATTGTCTGTGTCATTGTTGCTTGCGACAGTAAGATGTTGAGGATGGGGCAGGGTGAAGTAAATCCGACCGTTTCTCAAGTTTCTCCATTGAGTTTGATGCAGGAACCAGTTGCGACAAAAATTGTCAGTCATGCTCTTGGACAGGTTGAAATTCCGCTTTATCCCCAACGAATTGTTGTACTAGACAGTAGTTTTCTGCTCGATCCTTTGTTGGCACTAGATATAAATCCAATCGGTATTGCGACTTGTACCTACTGTATAAGTTCGGATTCTCTCGGTGATCTTCTTAGCAAGATCTCAATTGTAGGACACTGGGAACATCCGTCTTTAGAGAAAATTCTCAGCTTAAAGCCTGATCTAATTATTGGACATATCTGGCAGAGAAGCTTTTATCCACTGCTGTCTGCGATCGCACCTACAGTACTAATAGATACTGATAGTGAGGTCGATTTTAAGAAAAACTTGAAATATTTAGCTGAACTTCTAGACAAGAACAGTCGAGCTGAAGAAGTTTTGGCTGAGTATAATGAGCGAATTCAGAACTTTCGACAGCAGTTAGGGGAAAGTCTGAAAACGAAGACAGTATCGATCGTTCACCTTTTTTCTAGTTCTAGCATGGCTGTTTATGGATCAGACATCGTTCCTTATGCTCAGATCATGAACAATGCAGGAATACAATTCATTCCCGCATATAAGACGTTACAAGGCTACTTAGGAATTAGCATAGAAACTTTGCCTGATTGGGACGCTGATATTTTGTTTATTGTAATACTGCATGAAAGAGACTCTAAAAACCTCAAGTCATTATCATTCTTAGAACAACCAATTTGGTCAACCTTGAAAGCTGTGAAAAATAACCAAGTCCATGTAGTAAGTTGGGCCAGTACTGTTGTAGGTCCAATTACGGCTAATCAATTCATTGACGAATTATACCAATACTTCATCGAAACGCCCTAAACTTTTGTCCAAACACATCCTCTTCGTCTGCTACTCCTGCCATCATGCCTCTGAGAAGTACCCCAACGATCGCTCGTCAGAAACAGTCGCTTCAGCCATATCTCTGTCATTCAGGCAACTGATCTGGATCAAAGCCTTGCGATCGCAAAAAATCCTCAAGCTGCGATCGCCGTCGCTGTTCGGCTACATCCCGTTCTTCTGAAGTGAGAGAGCGATGATGAGACTGCGGTATTAAGGGCGATGGTCGTTGGGGTAGCCGCCCCAGAGTGGCTAGACCGGACCTAGGACGATTTAGCGGCTAATTGAAAGTTAAGGGAGGTGAAGTATCGCAGTAAAATAAAGTTGTGGTGATACGACCCTATTTATGGCAGCGAAAGATCTGTTTCACGAAGCAGTCAGGAGGGCACTTGAAAAAGAACAGTGGGTCATTACCGACGATCCGCTAAAAATAGAGATTGGCGGTGCAAAGCTCGAAATCGACTTGGGTGCTGAACAAATCCTGGCGGCAGAGCGGGCGGGTAAAAAAATCGCTGTCGAAATCAAGTCTTTTCTAGGTGACTCACCCATCACCGATTATCACGCCGCTTTAGGGCAGTTTCTGAACTACCGCCTCGCCTTAGAACTGAGTGAGCCTGATCGAAGCTTATATCTTGCCATTCCAGTCACGGTTCATCAAGCCTTCTTCCAACGAGAGTTTGCACAACTTTCTGTTGAGCGTTATCAAATCAAGCGGTTGATTTATCATCCAGAACGAGAGGTCATTGTGCAATGGATAAACTAGACGACTATCGCCAATTTATTCAAACACTGCTGAAGAATTATGCTGCCATTCCCATCTCCAATGGTGAAATTGAAACACAAACTGTTTTTGATCAAGAACAAGATCATTATCAGATTATGAATGTAGGTTGGGACGGCGATCGCCGTGTACACGGTTGCGTCATGCATCTAGACATTAAAGACGGTAAGATTTGGGTGCAACACAACGCGACGGAACTTCAGATTGCCCACGAGTTAGCCGCAATGGGAATTCCTAAGCAAGATATCGTGTTGGGGTTCCAAGCTCCTTACGTGCGAGCGTACACAGGATTTGGTGTAGCGTAAACTCATGCCCAAACCCACCCTCTTCGTCTACCAATCCTGCCATCACTCCTCCGAGGAATGTCCCAGCGATCGACCCACTGATAACACTCGTTGACTCGCCCAACTCAACGCACAATACACGATCGCCCACTCTCCAGAAACAATCGCCTCAGCCGTATCTCTGTCATTCAGGCAACTGATCTGGGTCAAAACCTTGCGATCGCAAAAAATCCTCAAGCTGCGATCGCCGCTGTTGTTCCAGTTCTGCTCGCTGTTGGGCAGCAGCAACCCGTTCTTCTGCGGTCAGATAGCGATCGCCCTGCTCGTCAAACCAGCCTAACTGCTCTTGCAGCAGATTGTCCGACATCACCTGACAGCGCCCGATGCCCAATCCAACCTCTGGCATCCAGTACGGCTCTCCCTGCTGCAACGCATACTGTCCTGCCACCAGCTTGTAGACCTCAAACGCCTGATGCTTCCGTTGACGCTTCTGTCCCCAGTTCTCTGGGTTATACACCACGTAGTACAGCACACCCAGCTTGGCATAGAATTCCATCTTTTCGTCATACTCTCCTCGCGGCGTTTGTGACACCATTTCGAGTACCAGAATCGGCACCACACCCGCTTCTTCCCACACTGCATAGCTTTTGCGCGATTTGCCGCCTTTCTTGCGCTCCACCCCCAGACTCAAAAAGGCATCGGGCACCACCGGAATTGTGGGGTCTGCTCCTGTGGTGTGGTACACCGCCATATCCACCCCAAAGTACCAGTCCATCCGCTCTGCCCAAATTGTTTTGAGTAAGAATAGCAGAACATTCGGCAACAGGTTCTGGTCTTCGTTATCCACAGGCGTATCGTCAGAACAGGGCAGTTCATCGGTCGAGGGCAGATGTTGTAGGTCGATGGGCAGCATGGCAGAACCTCAAGCGTCCTCAGATGCATCTATTGTAGGCGACTGCATAACCTGTGCGCCGGGTTAACTGACCCTTTTGCTCCTATCCCCAAAATTCCGACACGAGGTAGCGATCGCCCTCTCTTGAAACTGAGAGTGATGAAAACTACCAGTAGGATTGTGATAGCCTGCTATAAATGAAAATGATTTTCAACAGATTGGACTGCTAGCATCAGTAGCGCTCTGACCTTTGTTTTGTTGCCAACTTGCCAAGTTCCCCCAACAAACTCCCCAAACAAGGACATGGAGAAATGGATTACACCGACCCCCTCGACCCGTTGGATTGTACCGAATTTACTCCGGCAAAGGTTGGACAGGCAGCGCTGCGATCGATTCAGCTCCGGCAGGGGTTGGAGTTAGAGATTTTTGACGTGCCGTTGGGCTATGCGAATTCGACGATCGAGCCAGAGTTGATGTGTGATGCTGTAGATTTCCACTTTCACATCCACGGACATCATGAGGATGAGCTGACGCAGGTGGGCGATCGCGAGTTTTGTATCTGGGGAAGTGGGCTACACCCAAAGCGCTGTATGTCTGGACCAGAGCAGCGAGCCTTGGAGGTCTGGCTGTGGGTGGAGGGGGAGGTGTTGCGGTCGATTTTGGCAGATGGGTTGGGGGAGTTGCCCAGAGAAGTCGCGCATTGGCTGCGGTCGGAGAATGAGCTGTGCTACGCGCGGGTCGGCAAGGTGACACCGCCAATGGAGCGAGTGCTGTGGGAGATTGTGCGCTGTCCCTGGCAGGGAATGCCGAAGCGCTTGTTTTTGGAGGGGAAGGTGTTGGAATTATTGGGATTTATGGTGGGATGGGAGCAAGCCATTCAGGGACAGAGAGCGGCGCAAAGGCTGTCTGCGGAAACGCGGGAGCGGGTGCATTATGCGCGGGAGGTGCTGTTGCAGAATTTGCATGAGCCGTTAACTCTGGAGCAACTGGCGCGGCGATCGCAGTTGAGCGAGTCTGTATTAAAGCAGGGGTTTAAGCAGGAGTTTGGCATGACGGTGTTTGACTATTTGTTGGACTACCGCCTAAACCAGGCGCGGCAGTTGTTAGAACAGAGAACGATGCAGGTGACAGAGGTGATGACAGCAGTAGGACTGAAGAATCGCAGCTATTTTGCAGCGGCATTTCGACAAAAATTTGGACAAAACCCCAAGCAATATCAGCAACAGTTTTGACAACGTTATTTAACAACGTTAGAAGTATGCCCTGGCTTTGGCTAGATTTCGCGCTTGTCACTGCTTTTTGTGCCGTATAGCGTTCAAAAAAAGTGTCGTCTGACGTTCTTTTTACTTCTCTGAGACATCGCAAACCTGATATACCTCTTGACATTAGTTCTCAAGACAGTAGAGTTCTCAAGATGGTAAGTGGTGTGAAGGTAATGATTAACCGTTGGCAGTGGATGGCTTGGGCAGTGGTGGTTTCGCTCGTGGGCAGTGCAGGTACGGGGACTGTGGCGATCGCCGCAGAAGCACCCACCACTCAGCCTGCTGCTGAATCTAGACGTACAGCCACCCGTCGAGTCAGCCCTACCGCAATCCCACAACTGAGAGAATTACAGCAACCTGCCACAACTGTTAGGGAATGGCTTGCCCAAGTGGAAGTTGCGTTGGTGCAAATCACCAACGTGCGGGTGGAAACCGCTGAGGCGGGTTTGCAGGTGGTGCTGGAAACGGAAAATGGCACGCTGAATGTACCGGAAGTGCGATCGCTCGGTAATGCGCTGATTGCAGATATTCCCAATGCTACCCTTGCTGAAGAGTTTTCTCAGTCCAACCCGATCGAAGGGATTGCGCTGGTGAGTGTGACCAGTTTGCCCGGTGACAGAGTGCGAGTTGCCATTACCGGAATCGATGCGCCGCCTGTGGCTGAAGGGCGATCGGAGGCTCAGGGGTTAGCGTTTGCGGTAAGGCTGGGAGAGGCAGATACAGCCGCAGAAGAAGACGCGATTCAGGTGGTGGTGACAGGGGAACAGGACGAGGGCTACAACCCATCGAACTCAAGTACGGCAACGCGGACGGATACCCCACTGCGGGACATTCCGCAATCGATTACAGTAGTGCCGCGACAGGTGCTCGAAGACCGCAATGTGAGAACTGTCAATGAGGCAGTGCAAACCGCTCCGGGTGTCGTAGATGGTGGCACGATCTATGGTTCACCTGCCGGAGTAACGAGCATTCGAGGATTCACGCTGGGATTTACAGTGGGGGGTACCGAAAACTTGCGCGACGGCGTTCCCGATGCAGATTATGTGGACATTGCTCCGATTGGCACGGTCGAGCGCGTGGAAGTTCTGAGAGGACCTGCTTCAATTCTGTACGGAAATGTGCAGCCCGGTGGCGTGATTAATCGGATTACTCGGCGACCGCTCAGTGACCCCTATTACCAGGTTGCCCTTGAGGTTGGCAATTATGGATATGTGCAGCCCAGCATCGATCTCTCTGGTCCGCTTACCGCAGATAACCATGTGCTGTATCGCTTAATTGCAGGCTACGAACGTTCAGAGTATATTCAACCCTTTGTCGAAGATCAACTGTTCACGATCGCCCCTTCACTAACGGTAAACTTGGGCAGTCAGACGACTCTCGATCTGTACTATGAATATGCGCGATTTCTGGCAGATAAGCCTCTAACCGATACCGTCATTCTGAGCGATGGCAGTTTGGCACCCAGAGACCTGTATCTCAGCTATCCCAATATCAGTTTGTACGACATCACCAATCACAGATTTGGCTATGAACTGACACATGAGTTTAACGATAATTTGCAGCTTCGACACAATCTAGCTATTTCACTGGCGGATTTTATAGACAACCGCGCCTATCCGGTTGGTCTAGAGGACGATCGGTTTGTCCAACTGGAGGGCACCACCAGTAACTCTAACCGAGACAGATACTTTGGACGGATTGATTTACTGGCAGAGTTTGAGACTGGATCAATTGACCATCAGGTTTTAATTGGCTTTGCTGCGAGTCGCTTTTTTAACGATTATGTCTATCAAATCACCCCTGAGCCACCTGTTTTTGACCTTCTCAACCCAGACTATGATTTCACTCCAGAATTGGTTCCCGGCGAAAGGACAATTAACCGCATCAACAACTATGCCGTTTATCTTCAAGATCAGATCGCGTTTAGCGATCGCCTAAAACTCCTCATCGGCGGTCGCTACGATTGGCTCACCAACGATACCGAGACAACCGACTTTGGCATCTTTGGCAATACAGAAGATGAGCCAATCCAGAATGACGGAGCCTTTAGCCCCCGCATTGGTATCGTTTATCAGCCCAGCGATACCGTTTCGCTGTATGCCAGCTACAGTCGATCGTTTAATCAGACCATTGGGGTGAGCCGAGAGGGTAGCGCCTTTGAGCCAAGCAGAGGCACCCAGTACGAAATTGGGGTCAAGGCTGATCTGCTAGAAAGGCTTTCGGCAACCCTGGCAGCTTACCAAATCACGAGAACGAACGTCACCACAACCGATCTGGACGATCCCAATTTTGAAATTCAGACCGGAGAACAACGTCATCGAGGGATTGAGTTAGAGGTTGGAGGAGAAATTCTACCGGGTTGGAACCTGATTGCTTCCTATGCTTACACGAATGCCGTAGTGACAGAAGATAATGTGATTGAAATCGGCAATCAAGTATCTGGTGTGCCGGAGCATCAAGCCAGCCTCTGGACAACCTATGAGATTCAGAGCGGCAGCCTGGAGGGATTGGGGTTTGGACTGGGGCTATTTTACGTGGGTGAACGACCGGGAGATTCCGAAAACACCCAAGTCATTGATGGTTACTTGCGAACAGATGCAGCGCTTTACTATCGACGCGATCGCTTCAGAGCCGCGATCAATGTCAGCAATCTATTCGATAATGATTATGTCATCGCTGGGGGTGGTATTTTCGCTTTGAGAAGTGACCCATTCACCATCACTGGCTCCGTCAGTTGGGAGTTTTGATTTCTCATGGTTTTGGCAGTCTTTTTCGCCTATGATGACTCTCGATCGCCACTGTTCTGACTATTACATTAGCACCCAGTCAATTTTGAAAGATGACTCAATCGACCCTGTTTATCTGTAAATCCTGCTGCATTTCTGAAGACCATCCAGCAGGACAACCTGCTGACGGAGCCGTCTTGCTGCAACAGATCCAAACTGATCGGTCTAATTCTCCTGAACTGCACAACGTCTGCATTCAACCCGTGGGTTGCCTCTGGGATTGTGGTCGCGCCTGTGTGGTTGCCTATTCTGCCCCTCGCAAACCCACCTATATTTTTAGCGGTCTCCCCACAGCATCGGCTCCAGACCTGCTGCAATTTGCCCAACAATACACCGATAGTAAAACAGGCAATATTTCCCACGAAAAGTTTCCGGCAGCGTTACAAGAAATCCCTGTTGCGAAAGTTCCTGCCATCACTCACGCAGCGCTTTGAGTCAAAATCCCATGAGTCGCTCATCTCGTTGGGTCATGCCATTTCTCTTATTCGTCCTTCTATCTTTCGGGGTGGCAAATTGTGCTAACCCTGCGATCGAGAAAACCGAGACTGCCATCCAACCGCCCAGTACCCTGTCAGAATGCCGGGTGATTCCGCATGAGTTTGGTGAAACCTGTGTTCCCTTAAATCTACAGCGGATTGTCGCGTTAGATCCCAATATCGCGCTTGAATCCTTAATTGCTCTTGGGATCAAACCTGTGGGTTTTACCTGGTTTGACAACAGCCAAGGATCAAACTTTCTGCCTGGTGTACCGCTTGATGCGATCGAAGGCGTAACAAATGTTGGATACACAGAGCAGCCGTCTTTAGAAAAAACCTTGATGCTCAAACCAGATTTGATTTTATCGTCGCAGTACAACAACACTCCATACCATTTGTTATCAGCGATCGCCCCCACTATTTCAGTGCCCTATCCAAATTCTGATCAGCCTAAAGATGAAGCGTTTTTCAAGGAAAATCTGCGCTATGTTGCCAAGATAGTTGACAAAGAGGCAAAAGCCGAGGAACTGATCAATCAATATCAGAAACGGATTGAAGACTTTCAGCAACGCTTAGGAAGTCAGCGACAGCAAATCGAAGTTGTCGTAATTTACCACAGTCCTGGTCTTATCTATACACCCGCAAGAAACTACGATGCAACGGCTGACGTTTTAACTGACACGGGGCTACGCTACAAACTGCCAACTGCTGGAGTACCCTTTAGCATTGAAAGCTTCGATGAGTACAATACTGATGTCTTATTCATGATTAGCAATGAGCGGAAACCCCTCAGCTATTATTCTCAACATCTGCTCTTCAAACATTTGAAAGCAGTTAAAACGAATCGACTTTACCTTGTGCCTCCCGAAAGATGGGACACCAGAGGGATTTTAGGCGCAAATCAAATTTTGGATGATCTGTTCAAATATCTGATCGACGAGCCTTGAATCATGCCCAAACACACCCGCTTCGTCTGCCAACCCTGCCATGCTTCATTCTGCTTCTTGCGAGAGTGTCACAGGCTCTGGCTTTGTCTTCAGCACATAAATCGCAATTGTGGTGAGCAAACAGTAGAAGGCAGCGATCGCCACCACTGCGCCTTCGCCTAACCACCACTCCCAGCCCAGTCCTTCACCCAACCAAAACGTGCCCAGAGTACACAACAAGATACCCGCGCCCAACTTGATCAGCACCTCTGGCACCTTCAGCAGATAGGGATGCAACAGCGCCACGACCACCAAGGCAAACAGGATCGCCGCCACCGTTGCCCCCAGCGCTTCCCACCACGCTCCCGAAGCGAGTCCCAGCGTCACCACTACCACCGCAACCTCGAATGCTTCCAGAGCAGCGCTTTTAGTCATCACCCAAAAATTCAACTGGCTAAAGCCCTGCGTTGTCTGCTCCAAGGCGATGCCCTCCGCTGTCAGGGGATCATCGCCAATCCAGCCCGCCCGCTTGCCCTGCGCCTGCCGCCGCACCGACTTCTTCACCCAAACCCAACCAAACCACAGCAACACGCTGCCAACCCCAATTTGAAGCCACTGGAGCGGCACCGCCTGTAGCCCACTACCCAGAAGTGCTGCCGCGATTGCCACCGCCACTGTTCCGGAAACGCTGCCCCAAATTGCCTCTCGTCGATATCCCGACCGGGCAATGGCATAGGCGATCGCCGCCGTCTCTAAAAATTCCACGCTAGCACCGCCACCGACCGCTAAAAAGACACTCCAATTCATATTCAAATTTCCCCTTAAATCAAAGCTTGGAGGGTGGGTAATTGAATCCGATCGCTCCGCTTGACTTTTGATCGGCAAACTCAGATTATTGAGACTAATTCTCACTAGTCCTTTTATCCATGAGTCTGACGCTGACCACCCAAGAAGTCGATGCCATCTGGCAAGAAGCGGAACAGCACTCTCCGCCTGCAACCTCGATCGATCGGCTGGAAACGATTTGCCCTGTGCCATCGCAATTGGGCAGCGGCTATGTGCGAGCAATTGAACTTTGCCCCGGATTGGACTTGGGAATTTTTAATCAGACCTACCGGGGGCTGACGACTCAATTCCCGGAAAACCAACACCCCGTTCAGTTTATCGTCAGCCTGTCAGGTCACATTGCCAACAGCCATGTCAAGTCAATCACGCCTGGACGGGGATATTTGGGAGGAAGCGGTATCCAGTGCCGCAATCAGGTGACGATGCCTGAGGCTCAAACCCAGGTTGGGGTTGATATTGAGGTAGAGCCGCATTTGTTCAGCCAGTTTTTTGCGACGGCAGGCGAGTTGCCCAGAGAACTGGAGCCGCTAATGCGGGGTGATGACGCTCAGCAGACGTTTTTTCCTGAGACAACCGCAGCGATGCGATCGGTGGCGCAGCAGATCATCGACTGTCCGCTGATCGGAGTCCCCAAGCGACTGTATTTGCAGGGCAAGGTGTTTGAGTTGATGGCGCTACAGCTAGATGCCATTCTCGAAGACAAGGGCAATCAGGACTGGGCAACCGCTATAGGCCCGAAGCCTGACACCATTGCTCGGATTCACTATGCGGCAGAGATCTTGCAATCCCGGTTAGAGCATCCTCCCTCCCAGATAGAACTGGCACAGCAAGTCGGAGTTGCCTACTGTACCCTACACCGAGGATTTCGAGCGGTGTTTGGCGTGACACCTTTTGCCTATCTGACTCGACAGCGGATGAAACAGGCAGAGCAATTGCTGCGGCAGCCGGACTGCACGGTGACTGAAGTCGCACGTCGAGTCGGCTATACCAATGCAGCCCAATTTGCGGCAGCCTTTAAGCGCCAATTTGGTATCAGCCCGAGCGACTGCATTCGAGGCAGCAAAATGACTTGGTGACGGTTGTGCTAATTGCGGGTTGCGCTGGTCAAATCTCGGCTAGAAGTAAAAAAAATGCCGTCAGGCGAACAGGTGTTCTTACAGTGACGCTATAATGAAGCATCAAGTTGGTGGCAGCCTATGACTGGACAACTGGTCGATGATCAACTTCTCAGTGATGAATATTCAGAGACAATCCTGCCTGAACTGGATATTAGCGATCTGGTGATTGAGGATGACACGCCGGTGGACAATTTTCAGTCTGAGGTGCAGCAACGGCTGTTAGTAGAACCGCTCTACAGTTCCAAAGCACTGCCAATTCCCTTTCTAGCAGCAGCCAACGTTGGGCTATTTTACAAATATAAAACTGAGCCAGTTGTCCCCGATATGATGCTGAGTCTGGGCGTACAGCGGGCCGATGACTTCTCCGAACGCCGCAATCGCTCTTATTTTTTGTGGGAGTTGGGCAAACTGCCAGAGGTCTGTATCGAGGTTGTCTCGAATCAGGAAGGGGATGAACTGCAACTGAGCCAGCGATCGCGGCAGCGGGGCAAGCGCTTCAGCAAACGAGAGATCTACGCTCAGATTGGCATTGCTTACTATGCGGTCTTTGATCCGTTGCAGCAACTACAAGGACAGGACGAAATGAATGGGGCGCTGCTGCGGGTATGGGAGTGGTCGGCTGGGGAATACCGCGAACTGACGCCTGCTGGGATCGCGACTGTTGGCGAGTTGGTGTGGCTGGAACGGGTAGGGCTAGGACTAACGCTATGGTCAGGGGCGTTTGAGGAAGAGCAGGTACGGCTGTGGTTGCGTTGGTGCGACCAGCAGGGACAGGTGATTGCCACAGGTGCAGAGCGAGCCGAGGCAGAAAGTCAGCGGGCCGAGGCAGAAAGTCAGCGAGCCCAGGCAGAACGCCAGCGGGCAGAGGCAGAACGCCAGCGAGCCGAGGCAGAACGCCAGCGAGCCAATCGGCTTGCAGCTTATCTACAGGCGCAGGGGATTGACCCAGACACTCTGCCAGAGTAGTTCTCTCAGCAATTTGCTACTAATTTAGTTGCAGAAAGATACGTTTGGGGTGGTGAAGCTACATTTGGGGTAGAAATCGCCGCTTGCTTCTTCCTATACTCAGTCCCATCTAAATAAGAACTCTTTGCAACTGAGGGGTTCTAATGAGTGTGAGGATTGGGTATGACAGTTGAAGTTCGGGCGATCGTTCAGTTGGCAGTGACGCTGAGCCTGTTGGGTGGTGCAGTCGGTGTGTGGGCATCGCCAGCGGGGGCGCAGGAGGAAGGAGAGTCGTCTGTCAACGGTCATTTGCCGTCTGAAGAGTCTCAACCGCTGATTACTAATGACCAGGGACAACAGACCCATCATCAACCCGCTACAACCGTTGAAGAGTGGGTTGCCCAAATTGAAGCCTCTCACACACAAATTACTGCTGTGCGAGTTGAGGCGACAGAAACTGGATTGCAGGTGATTCTGGAAACAGAAAACGGTTCTCTAGATGTACCAGAAACCCGATCGGTGGGCAATGCCCTGATTGCAGATATTCCCAATGCCGCGATTGCAGAGGAGTTTTCGCAGGCAGAGCCGATCGAGGGAATTGCGCTGGTGAATGTGACGAGTTTACCGGGCGATCGGGTGCGGGTTGCCATCACTGGAACGGATGCGCCGCCTGTGGCTGAGGTGACATCAGAAGCTCAGGGACTAGCGTTTGCGGTGAGGATAGGAGATGCTGGAACCGCCGCAGAAGACGATGCCATTCAGGTGGTGGTGACAGGAGAGCAGGACACAGGCTATCGTGTGCCGGATGCTTCAGTGGGAACCAGAACGGATACCCCGCTGCGCGACATTCCCCAATCGATTCAGGTGCTCCCGCAAGAGGTGTTTAGAGATCAACAATCCTATGATGTAGAACAGGTGTTACAAAACGCACCTGGTGTCGTGCAGGGCGATCGTTCACCTCGCTATCCTTACACTGAATTCTTCGTTCGGGGCTTTGTTTCTGGAACCGAAACATTGGTCAATGGATTACCAAGTACAGTCTTCCAATATCGAGATGTTCTCTCTAACATTGAGCGCATTGAAGTGTTGAGAGGTCCGTCTTCGGTTCTTTTTGGTCCTGGCTCCCTCGGTGGCAGAATCAATGTCGTAACAGAACGCCCACTACGCGATCCGTTCTATTCCATCGATGTGTCTGCTGGCAACTTTAATCTCTACAATGGCGCAATCGATCTGTCTGGACCGCTAGACGATGACAGAACCCTATTGTATCGCTTCAATGCTTTTGCCGAAACCACTGACAGTTTTATTGATTTCTATGAGCGAGAACGTTATTTGGTTTCACCCGTATTGACTTGGTTGATTGACGAGCAAACAGAACTGACCGTAGAAACTGAGTATGTATACTCTGCTATTGACGGTATAGATAATGGCTTACCTGCCGAAGGAACAGTGCTGCCCAATCCAAATGGCGAAATCCCTCTGGATCGCAATCTTGGCGAACCCTCGTTTTTCAACAATACAGAAACATTTCGAGTAGGTTATGATTTTGAGCATCGTTTTAGTGAGAATTGGCAGATGCGTAGCGCTTTCCAATTCTTCTTATACAACGACGAAGCCCGTGGTTTCTTTTATGGAGATCTATCAGATGATCAGCGCACAGTAGAACGATTTGCTGCTCAGTATAGAATTGAAAACCGTGCCTATAATCTAGATAATTATGTTGTTGGTGAATTTGCAACGGGTAGCATTCAACATCAACTCGTTGTGGGATTGAACCTATTCCGACAAGACTTTACTGTGCCCTTTGACAACGATCTTCCTGGGCTAGAGCCAATCAATATATTTGACCCAGTTTACGACGTATCTACATTGGGAGAGCCTGTTCCTGTGCGTAGACTGGATCGGCAAATCAACCAGTTAGGGATATACCTTCAAGACCAAATTACTCTAACCGAAAACCTGAAATTACTACTGGGTGGACGCTTTGACATTGCAGGTCAACGAGAAGAGAACTTATTAGAGTCAACTAGTCAGTTTCAGCAAGACACAGCGTTTAGCCCTCGAATTGGCATTGTTTATCAGCCGCTCGAACCAATTTCTCTCTACGCCAGTTACAATCGGTCGTTTTTTCCACAAGTAGGGACAGATGCGGAAGGTAGTGCCTTTGATCCAGAGCGCGGCACTCAATATGAAATTGGGGTCAAAGCAGATATCAATGATCGTCTTTTTGCAACCCTCGCCCTTTACCATTTAACTCGCACCAATGTTTTAACAAGTGACCTATCCGATCCCCGCTTTTCGGTTCAAACTGGTGAACAGCGCAGCCGAGGCATTGAATTTGATATATCCGGTGAGATTTTACCAGGATGGAACATTGTTGCAGGCTATGCACTCACTGATGCAGAAATTACAGAAGACAATTTCTTTGAAGAAGGTAATGAGCTAGCTGGTATTCCCAGACATACCTTCAACTTGTGGACAACCTACGAAATTCAGTCGGGAGATTTTAGAGGTCTTGGTGCTGGTATAGGAGTGTTTTATGTGGGCGATCGACAAGGAGATTTAGAGAACACATTTGAATTACCTAGCTATCTCCGCACGGATGCTGCTCTGTTCTATAACCGAGACAATTTTCGGATAGCTCTAAACATCAGGAATCTATTTGATATCGAGTATTTCCTCTCAGCCAACGCTGATAATCCTCGCCTTGGTGTGCATCCGGGCGAACCGTTGAGTGTTGTAGGGAGCATTTCATGGCAGTTCTGATTTCGATAATGGCATGGCGATTCCATTGCTTGAGATTATGAGAAAAAGCAGTGATTGGCGTTGGTTGATGCAATGGTGTTTAATCGTCACCACGAGCGTTCTGATTATGGTCGGTTGTAGTGGAAATTCAGGTCGTCAAACTTCCTTGCCTGATGTCAATTCAACCAATCTGGCTTGTCACTTGATTCAGCACATGATGGGAGAAACCTGTGTTCCTAATCATCCCAAGCGTGTTGTCACACTTTCTACAGAGAACCTCAGTAATGTCCTTGTCTTGGGGATTAAACCAATTGGTAGCGCCACTCCCTTTGACACAGCAGAAAATTTTCCTTCCTATTTGCAGAGTAAAACTGAGGAAATCAAGCTTTTAGGGAATGAGGAACAGCCTAGTATCGAGGCGATCGCACTGATAAAACCCGATATAATCATCGGCTTACGCAGCCATGAAGCAATTTATCCTATGCTTTCAAAGATTGCTCCCACGGTTCTGTATGATTGGCAAAGTGATGAAACGTGGCGGAGCCAATTTAGCTTTGTGACGGAAGTACTTGGTAGACAAAAAGCGGCTCAGCAAGCTTGGGATCGATACTATCAACGAATTGACGAACTAAAACTTGCTTTGGGCGTTGGCACAGCCTCTCCAAAGGAGAATCGCTATCAAAATAAAACTTTTTCTTTCGTCTATTATTACTTTGACCGTTTAGGCAGCGATGCAAAGAACTCCTTTGCTGGCTCAATTCTCAGTGATGTAGGATTGCAACGTCCTCCCTCACAAGATGTTATCGTTCCTTATGGGATTATTGAGTACTCTGAAGAAAAACTAGAGGAAATCGATGGTGACTTTCTATTCTTAGCCGCCTTCTCAAAGGCTGATGAAGATCGCCTCCAGCGACTTTTACGGAAACCACTTTTCAACCGACTAAAGGCAGTTCAACAAAATCACGTTTACTTTGTGGATAAGTATACCTGGGTAGGCTGGAACTTGTTTGCTGCTGATGCTGTCATCAATGACCTGTTTAAATATCTCGTCAATCAACCTTAAACTCATGCCCAAACACACCCTCTTCGTCTGCCAATCCTACCATTCTTCTGAAGAACGACCCGAACATCAACCTGCTGACTCGCCCCACTCAACGCAGGATGCACGATCGATCGCCCACTCTCCAGCAACAATCGCTTCAGTATCTCTGTCATTCCGGCAACTGGTCTGGATCAAAGCCGTGCGATCGCAAAAAATCCTCAAGCTGCGATCGCCTTCGCTGTTCGGCTGCGGCTGTTCTTCTGCGGGCAAATATCGGCAAGGCGGACTCAATCAACTGCTAGCGCCTCATTCAGGGCGTGGACGCAAGCGGCATATCGCAGAGGCAGCCGACCAACGGCTCCAGGCACAACTCCAGTAAACGGATGGGTTTGACAGCTATGGAGCGATTCAACAGTGGCTCAAACGAGAATGCCAGGTGAACGTTAGCTATCCAGTTGTGCATCTCCATGTACGCTACCGTCTCAAAGTCAAGCTGAAAGTTCCACGTCCTGTGAGTGTGGAACAGCAAGCCGAGGCAGTTGCCGCTTTTCAAAACCCCTTGCTGCCCGATTTGCCCTGATGCTGCTAGTACACCCTGCTATGCGTGTGCGCGATTGGTGCCAAGACGAGACTCGATTAGGACTCAAGACGATTTAACGCCGCAAGATCACGGCGAAAGGCGTGAAGCCGATTGGACAAGTTCAGTGGCAACGGCAAGCCTTGTATCTCTATGGCATGGTCGAGCCGAAGACGGGGGAGAGCTTTTTCTACGAGTTCTCCCATCTCGATAGTGCTTGTTTTGAGGTGTATTTGAAATTAGTGTCCAGCAGTTTCCCGACTCTCTCAACCTTATCAAAGGTTTGCCTCAGCCTCCTGCTGTGCCGACCGAGGGTTGGAGCAATCCCCCAATCGTCAACCATCAAGCTCAGGAGGTACTACAATAATTTCTCACTCGAAAGTGTCTCATTTTTGTTGACACATTCCGAAACGCCTTCCTCATCTTCCCTGCTCTTGCTCCACTGTTCGCACCGTCAACACTTGCGGCGGCGTCGAATCCGGCGGATACAAGAAATTAAACTGGACTAATCTCCGGCTACCTGCGGGCAGGTTGAGCGTCACCAGCTGTTCGCCTTGCTGTCCGCGTCGCTGCACCAGATGCACATATCGCGTTTGCGGCAAGCCTCGATCGTCGGTATGGCGCACCCGCACCGTACCCCGGAAAAAGGTTTGGGTGGGCAGCGGGTCAAAAAAGCGCAGTCCGTTTTGGCTGAGAGTATCTTCTTTGATTGGGGTTTCCAGGGCGATCGTCACGGTTTGGGGCTGGCTGCTGGCGTTGCGCAGGGGCAGGGTGAGGTCGTATTCAATGCCATAGTTGCCGTGTGCCTGGTATGCCGTGTCCGGATAGCGCACCAGCATTCGAGCCGACTGGTTTTGTTCAGTTCCGAGTCTGCCGCCGAGCAGCGTGGCTAGCCCATAGGAAAAAGCCGCTCCAGGGGCAGGAATTGTCAGATCGGCTGTGCCCGGATCGGTCAACTGAGCCTGCCAGCGCGACCCTTCTGCCACGCCCGCCACTCGCCCGTAGATAATCTGACCGCTCGTTCGATCCGGGGGTGTCGGGGTTCGATCGCGAGACGGAGCCAGCTTTCCGGTTTCCAGAAGACCTGTCCAATCTGCCAGCGCGGGGGCACGCTCAGAGCCGTCTGGATTTTGCTTTGCCATCAGCGCCAGACTTGCCAGATACACCTGCCTGCTGCTGCGGAGCCGCATCAAGGTCGATCGTCCGTTCAAAGGCGGCTCCAGCGTTGCAACGGGAATCGGCAGATTCATCAAAAGCTGATAGGAGCGGGGCGCAATCTCAATCCGTGCCGGAAAGGTCGCTTCTCGTTCGCCGCGCAGCACATTGCTCATCACCCGGCTTCCTGGACCCGCAAACACCGCTCCCTGCGGATTATCCACCACAGGCGGCAGCGTCACAAAAGGCGCATCGGGCTGGCTCAGGTAGCTTGCCCCCTGCAACACTTCCACCGCCACCGAACGATCGCCTGGATTGTAAACCAGAATGCCCAGATACAGGCTGCGCAGGTCTTGCGGGTTCTCAGCGCGATAGACGTGGTGAGCAAACACATCAAACCGTCCGTTAAACGGAAAGTTGAGATGCGCCGATCGATCAGCCTTGCCTTCTGGCGGAAAGGTAGACAGCAAAATTCCCTCTTCCTTCACCAGTTCCGGGCTGTTGCTGTTGAACACCGGAACCGGATCGAGACTGCCCGGAAGCGATCGAACCTGCTGCGGCTGCACGATTTCTTGAGGCGTTGGCTGCGGTGTTGGCTGGGGAGGAGTTGCCGGATTTTGGGGCGGCGTTTGCGCCAGAACTGCCATTGCCAGGATTCCGCTCAGCATTACCTTTCTCCACGAAGCGATATGAAGCGATCGGACGGATTGTAGTACGTTTTGGTTGCTTTAGGGATGGAAAATTAGCCCTGTTTCGATCTTGCCCGTCCCATAATCCTTCTCCTGGGCACTGTCAAAACCCCGATCGATTCGCTAAACCAGATAGGGAATCACCGCCCTTTTGACAAGACGATTCGACAATGACCATGTGCCATCGCGTAAAACTTCCCCTGCTGTTCGCCAGTGCTGCCCTATTCACCGGCTTACTAACTGCACATAAGACGATCGCCGCCCCCTATCGCAAACTCTATGTGTTTGGCGATAGCCTGTCGGATACGGGCAACGTCTTCAATGCTTCACAGCAATACCTGGGTACGGGCGCGCCGCCTTCGCCCTACTATCAGGGACGCTTCTCAAACGGTCCTGTGTGGATCGACTATCTGGCACAAACGCTTAACCTCACCCCAACCCCGATCGCCACGGTCGGCAGCGCTCAGAGCAGCCCGCAGCCCGCCTCAGACAGCGTCAACTTTGCCTTTGGCGGAGCCACAACCGGAACCAGCAGCGCTGTCAATGCCGCGATTCCAGGACTGCAAACCCAGGTTGCCGAATTTAAGCAGCGTTTTGCCACCCAGCCTGCTGACGCCGACGCCCTTTATGTGATCTGGCTGGGCGCAAACGACTATCTCTCCGGAATTAATCGTTCTGGGGCAAGCCTGCAAGAACCTGACCCTTCGATTCCGGTGCAAAACATCCTCAAGGCGATCGAATCACTCTATCAATCGGGCGCACGGCATTTTCTGGTTGCCAACTTGCCCAAACTTGGCGAAACGCCGCTGGTTCAGCGAGAAGGAGCCGCCGCTGTTCAGACCCTAAACCGCCTTAGCGATCGCCATAACCAGCTCCTCAGTCAACAGCTCGACGAGTTGCAGCAGACGCTGCCCGAAGCCGATCTGATCCGGCTGGATATCGGCAGACTCTATCAGCAAGCCAAAGCCGATCGGTTCTTCAGCGACCTGACCACGCCCTGCTACAACCGCACCACGGGAACCATCTGTGCCCAGCCCGATCGCCACCTGTTTTGGGACAGCCTGCACCCCACCACTGCTGCCCATCGTCAGATCAGCGAACACGCCCTCACCCTGCTCGATCGGCAGCCTGCTCCTCAGCCCACGTCTTTTCCGCTGGGGGGACTGTCAGCAATTGGCACGCTCGGCGTTCTGGCAGGGGCAGGGGCACTGTGGCGACTCAAGCGCGATCGGAAAAAGGAAAAATAGAAGCCAGGCAAGAGAAATTTAGCGAGAGTCAAGCTTCTCAAGCCATTCGCCAATTTTAGAGAGCCAATTCTGGAAAAAAGATTCTGGAGAACGGATTTCAGAGCTTTTTCGTCATAAACGCGCTGTTGGGGTCATTGGTGTAGTCCGCAAACGGAGCACAGTACTCAAACCCATACCGTGCATACAGGGCGCGTGCAGGCGCAAACTCAGGAAAAGCCCCGGTTTCCAAATTCAGGCGATCGTAGCCACGCCGCTCGGCTTCCTGGATAATGTGCTCAAGAATCTTTGAGGCAACTCCTTTTCGGCGATGAGCCGTAGCCGTTCGCATTGATTTGATCTCGCCCGTTTTTGCATCCAGTTCTTTTAATGCGCCGCAGCCCAGCAATTCGTCGCCTTCCCAGGCAGTCCAGAAGGTAATATTGGGCGATCGCAATGCTGCTAAATCGAGCGCATGAACGCTTTCAGGCGGAGTAATCTCATACATATTATCCAGATGTTCCTGAAGCAACGCAGCGATCTTCTTACCCGTCAAATCATCTTCGCGAATTCTCAATTCACCTGGCTCCTTGAAATTCTTGAAATTAATGAATACTTGCTGCAATACGTCACTTTCACATAAATCGTTACCGGAAATCCTCCAGGCGAGTGTTCCTGCCCATCCTGCAATTCTCTACAATGAAGGCAAGCTGTGAAGGCAACTTCACCCTCCCTTATGAATCGATCGCCGAGTGCTTATGGTTACAACCGTTGCAGATGTCATGACAGCCGACCCGATCGTGGTCAAGCCAGAAACGCCTTTGAATGAAGCGATTCAAATTCTGGCACAAAAACGGATTAGCGGTCTGCCCGTAGTAGACGACAGCGGCAATTTAGTGGGCGTGATCTCTGAAACCGACCTGATGTGGCAAGAAACCGGGGTCACACCGCCTGCTTACATCAAAATTTTAGATAGCGTCATCTATCTGGAAAATCCTGCTCGATACGAACGCGAACTGCACAAGGCACTGGGGCAAACGGTCGGAGAAGTGATGACCGATCGCGATATTGTCACGATCAAACCCGACAAGCCTCTGCGCGAAGCAGCCCAGCTCATGCACGAGCGCAGCGTTCACAGACTGCCTGTCTTGAGCAATGAGGGCAAGCTAATTGGCGTTCTGACTCGCGGCGATATTGTGCGCTTTATGGCAGCGCATCAGGGTATGGGAGAATAGCTGAAAACTCAAAATTGACAATTAACAAATGAGCGTTACCCCCGAATCCGTTCAAGAGCTTTTAAGTTCAGAAGACTTTGGGCATCGGCTGAGCGGTGTAAATCAGCTTCGGCAGCTTGATCCGTCGATCGCCTTTGACCTGATTCAGCCGATCGTGGTTGACCGCAACGTGCGGGTTAGATATGCGGCAGTGAGCCAGCTTTCCAGCCTGGGACAGCAAAACCGCTCGGCAGCCCTCGAAATCCTGCGGCGTGCTTTGACCGAAGACCCAGAACCAGACGTGCAGGCGGCAGCAGCAGACTCGATCGGCGCATTAAAGCTGACAGAAGCCTTTGAAGATCTTCAGCAGCTCTATCACCGCTCCTCAGAATGGCTGGTGCAGTTTAGCGTCATCGCTGCCCTGGGCGAACTGGGCGACCCGCGATCGTTTGACCTGCTGGAAACCGCGCTCCAATCCGAAAACGAACTGGTGAAAACTGCGGCGATCGGCTCTCTGGGAGAATTGGGAGACGATCGAGCAGTTAGCCTACTTCTACCCCATATTTCAGATCCAGACTGGCAAATTCGCTACCGTGTGGCGCAAGCACTCAGCCATTTCAACCAGCCAGAAGTGCAGTCTGCCCTGGAGCAGCTTTCCCAGGACGAGATGCAGGCAGTTGCTCAGGAAGCCCAGAGCTACTTAGCCAAGTAACAGCCTGCAAAAATCGGCGTTGCTGAATTCGAGTATGACTCGCCCCCCTGGTTCCCCAATTCTCCAGAATTGGGGGGGCGATGCAGGATCTCAAATTTGCACGTTCATGCTTCGATTCAGCAACGCCCAAAAATCAATTCCCCCCCTTTTGAAGCTACCCATTACCCTGAACCTGCATCAAATTTTTAACCGCATAGGGAACAACTTCAGATTCTTTCTCACTCGCGCATGAGCTTTTCAGAAAGACAGCGTGTTCAGGATCAGCAACCACATCTGCTCGATAGATCTGCCGATCCCCTGCTGCGGTTTCGCAGGTCAGTTCTATGCAGTTAAATGTTTCTTCCTCGTCGTGTTCTAGTACAGAGGCTGCCGCTTTATTGTCAAACCAATCCCATCCGTGGGTGAGCAGCAGTTCTTTTTCAACCACCTGAGCCGCCCAGGGCAAAACTCCCCAGCCGCGATACACGGTCTTTAAGTCCTGAATGTCGCCAGTGCGCGTCAGAATCGAGGTGAGGGACGATCGATCCAGAAAGCCATAGTATCGGGCTTCCGGAAAATCGATCGCTGTAGGAGCCATTCGGTGTCCGCCGATATGACTGACTTGCCAGATGCGAACCTGATCCAGCGATAACTCACCGACGATTTGCAGCGCATCACGATAAAGCGAATTTCCAAACCGGGCACAGCACCGATCGCGGCTACCATGCGTGCAAATCAAAATATCCCTGGTTGTAATTTCGATTGGGGTTGCCGTCAGTGGCTCGTTCATCAGGTATTGTTTCACCAGAGGTGCAACGTCCTGAATATTAGCCAGGTGAAATTCCTGTTTTGTGTATGCGCTTGCAAGTCCTAACGGCTTCCGAAAAATTAATAGGCGAGTCAGGTTTTCTTGTTTTAAATAGTCATTATGAATTAATAAAAACCGAGCTTGAAAGCGATCGTATTCCTCGTCAATTTCGTCGCTCAGTTCGCGTAAATTATCTGGAATGCCTTTGGAATCCAGGTCGTATCCTGTCCAGGGAGGAGGGCATTCGATCGCAATATAAACTTGATGCTCTGAAGCAGAGCCGATGATATTTACGCCAGATTGACGTGATCTTTCAGCACAAAAGAATTGAGTTTCAGTCATTTTGCTATCGTTCCCTACTTCCAATTCTCTATTAAAGAGCGAAACAAATCATCAAGCAACAGATTTGCATCTACCGGAGTCGCCCCTGCAATCCAAATTTCGTTGCTGACCTCATAGACTCTACCTGCCTGAACTGCTTCTAGCTGAGACCAGAGCGGATGACTGGTAAACTGTTTTAATTTAGAGGGTTCATGTCCTCCTAGAATTAAAAAAATGGCATCTCCTGCCATCTGCGGAATTGCCTCTATCGAAAGATTTTCGATCGACCATTCATTTTTGTCTTGAGACGGAGGACGCGGTAGACCAATCTCTTCCAGAATTTGCCCTCCAAAGACCTGTTTCAAATAAAGCCGCACATCGGCTGCAAAGAAATTGACAAGAGACACCTGGGTTTTACTGAGACGATCGCCCATCTGTAATCGAAATTCGCTTATCCGCTGCTGATACTGGTTTAGAATGCGATCGGCTTCCTGTGTTTTTCCTAACGTATTCGCATATGCCTTAAAGCCATCCTGCCAGTGCAAATAAGCTGCATCCTCATCCCAAAAGATTACCGTAGGAGCAATTCTGGATAACTGATCGTAGAGTTCTCTGGGATATGTTGCCAAAATTAAGTCAGGTTTCAATCGAACAATCTTTTCCAAGCTAGGCTGTCCAATCAAACCGACACTTTCAATGCTCCTGGTCTGGTCAGGCAGGAAACTGCGAAACTTTCCCCCATCTAATGTTGCTGCCCCAACAGGTTGAATGCCTAAAGCTAAAACACTGTCTAATGCCGTCAGCACAACGACTCGCTGCGGGTTGACTGGAACGCAGGTTTCCCCCATCGTGTGTTTGATCAGCCGACAGTCTGTAGCAGGCGTACTTTGTTTCGGGATAGAGCTTGAACCTGACAAATCCAATATGCTGCCCTGGCAAGCCGCAATCCACAGAATGACCAGCAGTGACAGCAGCGATCGAATTTGGCGATTAAGCGTGTTCCGTTTCATCGTTATCCTTGCAGTGTTAATGCAGCTTAAAACTGTACCGAGATCGTTCCTAACACCGTGAACGGTGCGCTGACGAATAATCCATAATTTGCGTTCTCGTAATATCGAGTGCTGGTCAGGTTTTTGAAGTTAAGCGCGACCCGCCAGTTATTGCGCCGATAGAAAAGCGCAGCATCAGCCCGCACATAGGAAGGAATGACAAAATCATTCGGCAATTCTGCTTCCCGATCGCCCACATAAAACAAACCAAGTCCAAACCCTAATCCTTGCAGATCGCCGTCCTGAAACTCGTAGGTTGTCCAAAGGCTGGCTCCTTCATCTGGAGCATCTCTTAAGCGATCGCCCTCTGGCAGCGTATTATCTTCGGTCACGATCGCTTCGTTGATGAATGCAGAGGCAAAGAGATTCCAACCCGGCAAAATTTCTCCGCCAATATCAAACTCAATTCCTCGACTTCTCACTTCTCCTACTGGAATTGTGAAATTGGGATCGTCAGGATCCGTCGTCAAAATATTGGTTTTGGTAATTTCGTAAGCAGCCAGGTTCGCAGCCAGATTACCAAACTCAGCTCTCACTCCCACTTCATACTGAGTACCACGAGTGGGGTCAATCAGTTCTCCTTCGCGGGTTGTTGTGTTGTTGGGCACAAAGGATTGACTGAAACTGGCGTAGAGGGAGATTGGCTCGATTGGCTGGTAGACAATGCCGACACGCGGCGAAAATGCCTGATTGGAAAAATCGTTGGTGTTTTCCGTGCGCGTCCCTTCAAAAAACTCGCTGATTTCGCTGGTTTGATGAATTGAATCGTATCTGCCGCCCAATAGAAGTTTTAGATTGGAAAGTAGGGTAATTTGATCTTGCAGGTAGATTCCGACAGTATCGGTTGAATTAGGGTTAATAAATGTGTAATCATCTCGCGGTAAAAATGGTTCACCATAAATCGGATCAAGCACATTAATTGCAGAATTGACCGTTGATTCAAATACAGAAGTTCTGCTGTCCGATGTACTCAGCTCTAATCCAACAAGGAGCTGATGTTCGATCGAGCCTGTATTAAAGCGACTAATGAAATCGGTTTGCCAGGTGTAAGTCGTGCTATAAGTTTCGCCTATCCGCGAATACCGCTCCCATAGATTGGTTTGGGGATCAAAATTAAACAGTCCAAATCCATTATTTTGTCCTTCTGAAAAGACCGCACTCACCGCACTATTGAGACTCAGGCTATCGCTAAATTCATGCTCAAAGCTCAAAATCAGCGCATGATCAGTGCTATCTAATCGGTCATCGTCTGGTTCATTGTAATTGCGATCTCTGGGTAGCTCAAAGGCGATCGGGTCAATTGGCAATCCGCTATAGGCAGCTTGGTCGATGTGGGTGTATTCGTAGGAAAAGGATAAAGCAGTATTCTCACTGAACTCATAGCGAACGATCGGCGCGATCGAAATCAATTCTCCGTCAACAAAATCGGCAAAGCTGCCGTAGTTTTCGTAGGACGCATTGAATCGGTAAAGCAGTTGTTCATCTGCGGTGAGTGGACCCGATAGATCGATCGCGCCCTGGTAGAAACTGTAGCTTCCTGCCGTTAAATCGATCGCATAGGAAGGGTCTCTCAGCGGTTGTCGGGTAACAAAATTGATTATTCCACCCGGTTCGCCTGTACCGTATAGCACCGCAGCCGGACCGCGCAAAATCTCAATGCGCTCCAGGTTGCTGGGCGTTTGCACACGAGCTGCTGTTCCATTTCCGCCCGTCGGAATTCGAAATCCGTTTCTCAAGGTTGTGGAAGAGTCAAAGCCACGAATCACATAAGAGCTAGAAGCAGCCCTTGTATCTGCGGCAGAGGCAACCCCTACAGCATTTTGCAGCACTTCTTCAACGCGCGTTGCTCCCTGATCTTCGATCACCTGGCGGGGAATTACCTGAATCGACTGGGGAATATCGCGCAGGGGCGTGTCGGTACGAGTTGCTGTTGCTGCTTCAGAAACCCGATAGCCGTCTTCCTGTTCCCCCGTTGCCACAATCTGAATTGCTTCATCGTCGATTGCTGCCGTTTCTGTGCCTGGCGTGATGCTCAACACAAACTGCTGCGTTTCCGGGGTCACGGCTGCGGTGGGCGGCGCATCGATTCCTGTGATCGCAATCCGAATTCCGTTGCCTCTGGGTGTCACTGAGACGAACGCAATTCCCTCCGCCGGATTTGCCTGCTGAAACTCCTCTCCTTCCGGTAATGCTAATCCTGCATTGGAAATATCCGCAATCAGCGCATTGCCGACCACTGAAGTAGACGGAGCCGCCAGCTCTCCCTCTGCGGTTTCTAGAATAATCGCTAAACCTGTCTCCGTTGCATTCACCTGAACTCTAATGACCTGTATTTGTGACTGTGCCAGGTACAGCTCACTTTGAACTGCCCACTCTTCGACAGTCGTTGCCGCAGCATCTAAATTGCTGAGCTGCAAAATTGCGGGGCTAGCCGTCTCAACAGGTTGCTCGATCGCCTCTGCCCTGACCGATTCGCTAAAGGTGACAACCGCCCCCAAAAAGCCAACCAGCATTACCCACCTGCTCTGATTCACGTCCATCACGTCACCCGGTGTCCAGTCTAACTAATTGCGAATGATTTTCAAATAGTCAAAGGTAACAGTAAGACGAACGGGGCGATCGTGTCTGCCGCAAAACGGAATTTTTTAGTCACTGGGCGGAATGTTTGAAGGCTTTTGGGCTAACGCCAAACTCTCGCTTAAAGGCGGCTGCAAAATGACCAGGGTGAGTGTATCCCACCAGGCACGTTACCTCAGCAACGCTCATTTCGGTGTCTTGCAGGAATTGACGCGCTTTGATTAATCGCTGCTGTCGGACATAGCCAAAAACGGTCGTGCCAAAAACCTGACGGAAGCCTCGCTTCAGCGTGCAGTCATTCAGTCCGACAGCGCGGGACAGGTCAAGCAGCGAAGGCGGGTTATCTAACTGCTGAGTCACCAATTCTTTCGCTTGATAAATTCGCTCAATATCCGATCGCTTTAATAGATGTCGTGATCTGGGTTGCTCAAACTGCAAGAAGCGATCCGACTGTAGGGCAATCAATTCCAGAGCTTTTCCTTCCAGATATATTTGGTGAATTGATCCGGTATAGGGGCAGTTGAGAATTTGCTGAAGCACAAGTTGAACGTTTGGGGCGAGTGATCCAAGCGACTCATACCAATATTCCTGTCCTTCAGCAACAACATCTTGCAGTTCAGCAGGAATGAGTTCAAGCTGATCCTGAGTGAAACATTGAGTATGATTTTGAGTTTTCAGATGTAGATCAATCTTGACGACCTTCCCTTTAATCTGCCATTCCTGAAAATCAACGCAGGTTGGATTATCAGCAAATTGTAGAAAACTACTTGAAACGGAGGAATGATGCGCCTCGTCGAAGCCGTGATCCAGTAGATTAAAGCCAAATTCCAGCGTTAGCCCTGGTGAGTCAGGCAAGTTTTCTTCGATCAGGACATCTTGCAGCCAATAATCTCGAATCAGCAAGTTTAGCCCGTGGCGCAGATTGATCGATCGCTTGTAGCCGCGACTTCTGGGCTGAGACGCTTGTTCAGGCATGGGAATCACAAGTTCATAGCTCCCAGGCTGACCCAGGTTGAGCGGATCACCATTCTGCTTTGACAAAGTTGGCAACGCTCTTTCCGAAAGGATAAGGCTCATGCTGAGGGCTGGCTGTTAATAGAATATTTTCTCATTATTCCTGAATATAGATCATCCCTGGTTATGCGTTAAAAGATCTTGTATTTTATCCAGAATTAAGTTTGCAGCGATCGGTCCACGAATGTTGTAGAAAAGATAGGCATTTAGAAAGTAGACTTTTCCGTTATAGCTGATGGGGAGCGATCGGTGAGTTGAGTTTGAAGTTGGCTGATAAAAACTTCAGCGGCGATCGGGCCTCGAATTCGGGTCAGTTCATAATCCATAAAATACACTTTCCCGGCTTTAGAAGCCGGAATGGATTGCAAAATAGGATTGTTTTGCCATTGCTGTTTGGCATTTGCGATCGTGTTGCTGCCTGTGGGCATGACTAAAATCATGTCTGCCCCTAACTGAGGAAGAACTTCTAGCGAGAAATTCAGGCTAGAATCTCCTTCTTCTGGGTTGAGCACTTGAAAGCCCAAGTCTTGCAGCAAACCGCAAATGAAATCCTGACGCTCCAAAATAAACGAATTGGCGATCGCCGTATCAATCCCAAGTGCCAATATTTTTTGTTGAGTAATCACAGGTGCCAGGGCAGATTGGGCGCTGGCAATGCGCTGTGCGTGAGCCTCCAGAACTTGCTGAGCCTGCATTTCTCGTCCCAACACCTGCGCGATCGGCATCATGACCTGCTTCCACCGATCGGGTCCAGCAGTGTTGAATAACAGCGTGGGAGCAATGTTTGAGAACCGATCGTAGTAAGTCGCCTGGTAATTTTCTCCCAAAATGAGATGGGGATCCACGCGCAGCAGGACTTCTTGCGAAGGAGCATCACGAGATCCTAAATTCACTGGCTGGCTTGTGATCTTTTCGCCCAGGAAGGGAATTTGCTCAGCAGGGCGATCGAACTGGTTCTGGGTGAACAAATCCACGGTTGCATAAGCCGCAGGCTGCACTCCCAACGCCAGCATGATATCGAGTAAGGGAGGACTAAGCGCCGCGATCGTTTGGGGTTGACCGCACACTTCTGTTGTTTCGACATGATGCTCAATGGTTTGGCAGTTGGTTTGAGCAGGCGACGCAGACTCAGGAGAACCGGGAGCGATCGGGCTGCCGCACGCCACCGTGAGGACAAACATGCAGACCCCAATCCCCCATCGCTGCAGTAGACGATCGAATTGAATCAAGACTGAACCCTCACTTGTTACGGCTCCACTCATTTTGAGGATAAAAAGTTCAGATGAAAAGCACCCGGATCAGGGAATGAATCTATCTGATTCAGCGACCCGTTAAAGTCACCAGCGAATCGAATACCCCAGGCGCACGACCCGACCACGAGCAGCAATGTTTCCAGGCTCAAAATATCCGGCATTCACCTGATTGTTAAAAGGCGCATATTGCCGATTCAGCAAATTTTCAACGCTGAATTCTAACTGCCCTCCAAGCAGCGGAATGCTGCTGATGAAATCCAGCGTCGTGTAGCCCCGAACCGGCACTGGATCAACGCCATCCTCAAATGCAGCATTGCGATCGCCAACAAACAGCAATTGCAATCGATTCTGCCAGCCAAAGTCGGTTTCGTGCTGCACATACGCCGTGTACTTGGGGGGAGCTACGGTAAAGCCGTCAATATTTAGAAAATCTCCCGCTTCATTCTCAAACTCGCCTTCTAACAGGCTGATGGTTCCGCCCAGCTCCCAGCCGCCGCCAGGCTGCCAATCCAAAGTTCCTTCCAGTCCCCAAAAGCGTTGCGGTTGCCGTACCACGCGAGAGCGAGTCAGCGATTCTTCAAAGCCAACCCCCAATTCTGAATCGTTGTAGAAAAGAGCCAGGGACGTTTGCACGCTTTGCCAGTCTGCGCGAACCCCAATTTCATAGTTATTGACTTTTTGTGGACTGGTAATCTCTAAATCATTCTCAACTGAGGTAAAACCTTCTGGCGGATCGCGTAAAATTGTCCCAAAGCTGGGAGCTGAAAAACCCTGAGCAAAACTGGCAAATACGCTAATTTCATTCGTAATATTGACGATCGCTCCAATGTTGAACAACACATCATCAAAGTTGATGTTTCCTCCTTCAACAGGACGATTGGGAACAATACCAAAACCAAGTGCTGTATAGTCATCAACGCTCAACCCAAAGCGTTCATACCTTGCACCTGCGCTAACGGTAAGCCAATCGGTAGCTTCCCATTGCAGTTGGGCAAATATCCCCAGGTTGGTGAAATGGTAGGGTGGAATGTAGGGCACTTCTCCAATCGTTTGAAAGACTCGTCCTCCGCTTCTGTCAAACACTTGAGGATCAAAGACGGTCAGATCCTGGGAAACCGCTTCGTTCAGATAATCAACACCCCACAACAAATTCAGCCTGGAGACGATCGGGGTTTCAATCTGCAATCTGCCGCCAAACAATTCCCGATCGATCGTGCCGTTGTAGATTGCCGGGTCAACAAATCCAAATACGCGAAAATCTTCGGGGACATCGGTGAGGCTGGCGTTGCGGTAAAAGACCTGCGCCTGCACCTGATTGCCAAAGAGATTGTCATGGGAATAACTCAAATCCAGAATCGATGTTGTGTTGCCCAGATCGTTGCCGTCTAGCTCAAAATTGTTTTCGATCGCCCGCGCAAATTGAATGCCCGGAATTTCAACAATACTAGGGTCACTGAATACGAGGAGATTCACATCAGCATCAAAATAGCTGGCTGAGAATTGCAGACGCTGCTCTTCATTCAAATCAACCCCAACTTTACCCAACAGCCCCACAGTTTCCGTATCAGAATCAGGACCAAACTGGGGAATGCGATTTCCTTCGGCATCATAAAATCCGCCTGTATTCGAGTAAGCCAGATTAAACAAAAAATCGACCACACCCGAATTGCCCGACAGCGTGTAGGCAAAATCGTTGCCGAAGCTATCCCCCAGCAGAAAAGAATCGCCATCTCCAGCCGCTGCATTCACGCCGATCGACAAACTGTGCAAGAGTTCACCTGCTTCTGGCTGGCGCGTAATCAAATTAATCACACCACCCGTTCCGCCGTCTCCATAAACCGCTGAAGGACCGCGAATCACTTCAACTCGTTCAATCTGGCTGGGATCAAGGCTACGCAAATCTCGCGGCTGGTTGTCCAGATTCGATCGCAGAGGAACCCCATCGACCAGAACCTGAACGCCTCTGCCTCGTAATGTCTGGTTCGAGTTAATGCTGCTCTGGGTAGAAGGAGCTAAACCCGGAACCAGATTTCCCAAAATATCCTGCAAATTTCGCGATTGGCTAACGGTAAGCTGCTGTTCAATCTCTTCGCGTGTAATTACCGTTACCGATCGCGGTACGTTCTCTAATTCTTCTTCGGTGCGGGTTGCGGTTACAACGACTTGAATTGCTTCATCTGGTTCGCTTACCTGTTCCGTCGCTCCAAGAACGACACTGAAGGTTAAGCCCTGGGCTGCGGCGTTCACTTCTGCCGTTGGCGGCGCATCGCTGCCTGTCATGGACACTCGCACCCGATCGCCCGGTAAACGAGTGACGCTAACTAATGCAATTCCAGCGATCGGGTTTGCCTGCTGAAACTCATTGCCTTCTGGTAACGCTAATACTGCATTGGGAATATCGGCAATCAGCGCATTGCCGATCGATCGTGTGGCGGGAACGGCTAATTCTCCCTCAGGCGTTTCCAGAATGACCTGCAAGCTTGATTCCTGGGCTTCTACCCGGACTCCCGTAACTTGCACCAGGGATTGGGCGATCTGGGCAGTCCAATCGGCAACGGATGTTGCGGGCTGCTCTAGTTCATGAAGCTGAGGAATTGCTGGAGGAACTGCTGAATTGGCAGGCTCGGCAACCGGAGCCGGTGAAAGCGGTGCTTCAGTTGCTTGTCCCTCTAAAAAAACGTTCGCTGCCTGCACCCCGATTTGGGGGACTTCTTCCGCCTCCCTTGCCCGTGCAGACGGCGTTTCCAGAGTCAGGATTCCCAATACACAAAGACTGATCCAGAGAGGCAATCGTCTCCCCACCTTGAAGGAAAACTTTCCTCTGTGCTGATTCCGCAAGCTCATCTCTACTTTCTCCACACCATTTAACCCCAGGCAGTTACGCGCTGCTACTGGGAAATATTTTCAAGAACATACAGGAAAATTGGTTCTCTCAGGCAGCATGAATCGTCCCCAGGCGGATCATTTTGCGCCCTAGCCGGATTTTCTATTAAGTAAATACGACTTTGGATTCACGCCAAACTGCTTGCGAAAGGCGGCAGCAAAGCGGCTTTGATTTGCATATCCAATGGCTTGTGCGACTTCTCCAACATTCATGCGCTGTTCCATTAAGAGGCGACGCGCTTTGTTCATTCGATACTGATGGAGATAGCCAAACACCGTTGTGCCGAACACCTGGCGAAACCCGACTTTAAGCTTGTAATCATTCAAATTGACCTGTCTCGCCAATTCCATCAAAGACGGCGGCTGCTCAAAATTGGCGATAAGAATCTTTTCTGCCAGATAAATGCGATCGATATCGTCGGGTTTTAGTAAAGTCTGTTTCTTGGTTTCTACTTCACTGTTAGCAAGCTGTTCTAGTTTGAGTGCAATTAGCTCTAAACATTTGCTTTCCAGATAAATTTGCCTTGTTGTTCCCTGATAAGGACAGCTCAATATCTGATTTAATGCCTGCCGCATTGCAGGAGTAATGCAGTCCACCTCGCTGTAACAAACAGAATCGTCTCCCTCCAGCCATTGTTTTAATTCCAGCGGAAATCGATCGAGATCGTTCACGATGAAATCACCCATCTGCTGTTTATCAGTTCTTAAGTGAACGTCAATTTTCAGAATGCGTTCCTCCGCCAGTGTCTCATAAATACAGGAGCCACCCTCAATATCGGTTCCCCATTCTGCGAAGCTTTGCCCTGTGCGCTTGCCCGATCGACTGCCGGAAATATTAAAGCCGAATTCCAGCCACGTTGTACCCGGTGGAGCTTCGTCAAGCACAACCAGATCGTTCCGCAACTGATAATCAAAAATTGTGAGATCAATCCCGCGTAGATGCAGCGTGCGGATGTAGCCTGAGCCAAGCTGCTGAGCGCAAATGCGCAATGTTTCAGTCTCTTCTGTTGCGTGGATTGCTGAGGCAGGATTGCTTTGCCACAGGTCATCATATTCCAAACGGGAAAGCGTAAAAGTCACAAATTCCTCCACAGCATTGAGACGAACAGATCCGGCTCCTCTAGAACAGTTGCTATTAATTCTCATTTAGCTGGGAACGCAAGTCAAGAGTTGAACTTCACGCGGCTGAATTGGGCAATCCTGTTTTCAGTAGTTGGGAAAAGCGGGAGTTCGCATCTTGCACCAGAACTTGACGATCGCCATATTCCACAGCCTGCCCATGCTCCAAAATCAAAACCTGATCGACTTTCTGAACCGTGGTGAGCCGATGGGCAATGATGATTCCCGTGCGGTTTTGCAGCAGCCGATCGATCGCCCGCTCAATCAACTTCTCAGTCACCGGATCAAGGCGAGACGAGGCTTCATCCAGAATCACCAGTCCTGGATTTTTGAGAAACACGCGAGCAAATGCTAAAAGCTGCGCCTGCCCTGCCGAGAGTCCGACATTGCCTGCGCCGAGGTGAGTCTCCAACCCGTCCGGCAGCGAACGAAACCATTCGATCAGATCCAGTTCATCTAACGTCTCCAGGATTTGACGATCGCGAATTCTTGCGTCAAAAAAGGTCAAATTATCTCGCACGCTGGCTTGAAAAAGCTGCACGTCTTGAGTCACCAGCCCAACGCTTTGTCGCAGGGCTGCGAGTGGAACTTGAGCGATCGGCACATCTCCCAGCCGAATTTCACCAGACTGAATGTCATAAAGCCGCAGGAGCAAACGGGCGATCGTGCTTTTGCCGCTGCCAGTCCGTCCCAGGAGTCCGAGGGTGTGACTGGGGGGGAGGTGGAGGGTGAGGGTTTGGAGGG
>Ga0224723_1000210_pt1 | contig 40285 bp, 29 predicted proteins | sample Balambano_FR2_Me_FD_161647 | JGI IMG/M metagenome (GOLD analysis project Ga0224723, IMG submission 161647) | Freshwater sediment microbial communities from Lake Towuti, South Sulawesi, Indonesia - Balambano_FR2_MetaG | ecosystem: Environmental > Aquatic > Freshwater > Lake > Sediment | place... | reverse complement strand
TTCTTCTGGTGTGAAGTCGATCCGAATCATCTAGCTCTCCTCCATGCTCTAGCTCATGAACAGACTCTTATTGTATCGTTGATGGAGAAGAATGCCCTAAAAGTCCATTTTTTAGTCGTAGTGAGTAGACATAGTTCCTTCAGTTTGTCTAACCCTGGTAGGAGGAGTCATTTTACTGAAGCGAGTTGAGTTTTGGAAAGCAATCCAGGAATGGTTACGTAAATTCAAATCTGAATATGAAATTCCTTGTGCAAAATGCCGATTCTGTAATCCAGGTTCTAGTCGTCAATGTGTCTTACATCCTCACAAAGCTCTTACTCATAGAGCGACAAACTGCTCAGATTATTGGGCGGGTGAAAGCGATAGATTTAACCGTTAATAAATGTTAGTAAGAGGCGATTTGGAATGGACTGGTTAATCAAGTTAATGAGCATAGGAATGGTTATACTTGTGCTTGTAGATGTATTTCTGACAGTGCTTTATCCACGAAGTGGTAAAGGTTGGTTAAGTGTACCCTTAAACAAGGCTGTGTGGAGATTCTTTTGGTTCCTTTCCAGTTTGTCAATTTGGTCTGACCGCGTTCGCCGACGAATTCTAGCATTTTGTGGGCTATTGCAGCAATGTCCATGAATCCCCTGATCCCACTAGAATCGCACCATACTTATCCAGTGTTACACTACTTTCGCTTGCAACATTCCTATTATTCTCTGGCGTGGATTATTTTTCTGATGATGGATACCGTAGCTCTGCTCAAGATTGCATTAGATGCAGAAAAATATCGATCGCTCCGCCAATCTGCCCCCATGTTGGAATTGGAAGATGGCGGACAACACTTGCTGGCTGAGTTAACCAACTCTTTTTTACCCAATAGTAAATTGAGCCACAACTATCAGTCAGATCGCGCCTTAGGAACGTGAATTAAATCAACACTCCGGACAGTTTTTGAGAGCGCACGAGAGAATGCGGGTTTCAGCCCTCTTTCACGTCAGTCAAGCCAACGAAAAATCAATGGTTTCAGCACTTGCCTAGAAAATTGTCGGGACTATTGTTAAATAAAACCGAACTTTTTTGTGGGAAGCGCGGCGCAGCCGCGCTTCCCACAAAAAAGTTTTGGGTTTTATTTAATCCTTAATCCTTACGTTCCTGGTACTGCCAATCTATAGAGCGGCTGCAAGCAGAAGGAATTGAGACAGGTATTGATTTGGCGGCAGGGGCAGAGAAATAGCTGACCTTAGCCGAGTATACGGCTTACGATTGGTAAGAGATTGCTCCATACGAGTGCAATCTACCTGTCTGGAATCCTGCAAGTGATTCCCCTCTGCGGTAGACTTTCTCCACAGATTTTGCAGAAACGAGCATCTGTGTCATGTAATAGCAAACCACAATTGAGACAAGGTGACTCTATTTGATTTGCGGTTTTGACCAACCGTTTCACCAAATCCCCCACTTGCCAAGGAATCAAGGCGATTCCTGTGACAATCATCATGACGGTTAGTAAGCGCCCCCATTGGGAAACTGGAGTCAGATCGCCAAATCCTACGGTTGTCATCGTAGCAATAGAAAAATAAACCGCATCGAGAAATGTGCCAAACTTTTCAGAATTAATGGGATGTTCTACCTGATAGATTAAACCTGAATACACAAAAATAATAGTGCTTAACGTGAATAGGATTCTCGTCAGGATTGCGCTATCTTCGCTACTGACATACCCTAGCATGGTTCTTCCTTCAATGAATCGAACCAAACGCAAAATACGAAACCAACGGAAGATGCGAATAAAGCGAATATCGAATGCACCAAATAAGAATGGCAAGATAGCTAATAAATCTATTAACGAATAGAGTTTGAAAATGTGTTTGAACTTTTCCTCTGCCATCCAAAGCCGCAATAAATATTCGATCGCAAATATCCACAAGATGATTGAATCAGCAATTTCTAGACTCCTTCGCAAGGGGTTGGGGATGGGGTAAGTCTCTACGACAAAAATAATCGAAGATAACAAAACCAAACCGACGATTGAAAAATTAATCGCTTTGCCAGGTGGAGTTTCAATATCATCCAATTGAAATTTAATGTGTTTTGGTAAGAACATGCGAAAGAAATGGAACTTGCATTTTTGATGATACAGCCATCCTAAATGATTCTAAAAATCGTAGCACAGGCTTCCAACCTTGTATCTTGAGCATCAGGTAACCCGTCCCAACCTTGGGAGAAAATACCGCTGCGTAGCTTGGGTGCCTTTTTTGTAAAAAAAGCAGATTGCTTGGCTGGTTGGGGTTGCTCCGAGCAACCACGATAGTGGTAAACACAAAGGCAAGCGGATAATTTCAGGCGGACGCACCTCCGTTTGCTGTGGCTTGTACCTGGCAACCTTGGTAGCGATTCGGCGGTAGCTGTAACGCATCAATCCTTGCGGTTCAGTTTGCTCTCGTCCATTTGCACCCGGATAACCAGCACCAGTGTTTCGTCTTAACCATTGGCAGGTCGAATAAAATTCTTGCTCCTTCTTGACTTTCAAGACAATCGCTACGCAAGAATGAGGGTTTAGAGTTTTGTCAGTCAATCAGCTTCTGCCTGCAATATCTGTTAGGTAGTAACTTAAACTACAGTCGCTAAAATCAATGATTGCGAAGGTATCACCCTTGTAAATAACATTATCAAAATGAATATCAGTGTGACTCATACCAAAGTGCTTTGGTGAAGTCCCCAAGTTATTGAGTAACACTTTAGCTTTTTCAACAGCAGGGATAAGTCCCTCGTAATCATTTGCAGATAACCGTTGTTCAGCTTTTGTTTGCTACCAAGCATCATTACCGAAGTAATAGTCATAATCAAATCGTGACCCCTGGTAATTCTTAGGCTGATACTGTTCCGCGTGTCGATGAAGACTTGCCATCATTTCACCAATTCTACTAGCCGCCGCAGGTGACATAATTTGACTCACTGGCTCCCCTTCTAGCCACTCGAAAATCACATATAGTCTATTATCAACGTGAGTAATTAATTCCCCATATTTGTTAGAAACTGGCTTGGGAACTAAAAGATCAGTATCGCCTCGGATAGCATCAAGCCAGTACACTTCTGTTTTCAGTTGCTGTTGATTGACGTTATTAGAACATATTCTTAGGGCATAGAGGCGATCGCCACAAACTTTATAGATCAAGTTCTCAAAATCGCGAACAAGCTGAAACCTGCTATTTTCCAGCGCATAAGCTGCTAGAGCATGAGTCGCTATAGCCATTAAACATAAAATGTTCTAACAGCTATATTTTCCAGAAGTGTTTGCCCTACAATAACTGTGGATTAACTGTGGATTTGACCCTGTCGCATCGGAGTAGCACTTATGTTTCAGCGATATTACCAGATCACCTCTCAGATCATTTACAGTTTGGCATGGATGGCAATCGCCTCCCTCCCCGTGGCGGCTCAGATAACGCCAGATGACTCTCTGGGACAAGAGCGATCGCGGCTCCAACATGGGGTTCAGATGCGGGGGCAAAGGGGCGATCGGATTACGGGTGGAGCGCGACGCGGCGAGAATGTGTTCCATAGTTTTTCCGAGTTCAATGTAGAGGCAGGACAACGGGTTTATTTTGCCAATCCACGCGGTATTGAGTCGATTTTCAGTCGGGTTACGGGTGCAGAGGTCTCAGAGATTATGGGCACCTTAGGCGTTGAAGGCAATGCTAATCTATGGCTGTTGAATCCTCACGGGATTCTCTTTGGACCAGATGCCCGTTTGGATATTCGGGGAGCCTTTGTCGCCAGTGCAGCCAATCGGTTTCGCTTTGCCAATGGAGCCGAATTCCATGCGGCTGATCCCCAAATGCCGCCCTTACTCACGGTGACTGCCCCGTTAGGCGTGCAGTTTGGCATCGGGCGCGGCCCTGTCACCAATGCGGCCCAGTTAACGGTCGGGACTGGACAGACTTTAGCGCTACATGGGGCAACCGTAGAAAACACAGGCTCCCTGATCGCTCCAGCAGGCACAGTGCAAGTGTTGGGCGATCGCCTCTCTCTCCTGTCTCCTACGCTGATTGACGTGTCGGGCGATCGCGGCGGCACCGTGCAGATTGGCGGCGACTACCAGGGCAGCGGCACCCTACCGACCGCAAGCCACACCTTGATTGCGCCCAATGTCTCCATCCGAGCCGATGCCTTGACTCGCGGGGATGGCGGTCGCGTGATTGTTTGGGCAGATGGTCATACGGGATTTTATGGCGATATCAGTGCGCGAGGGGGAGCGCAGCGGGGAGATGGGGGCTTCGTTGAAGTCTCTGGTCACGAAAGTTTGATCTTTCGTGGACAGGTTGATTTAAGCGCTGCCAACGGCAATTTTGGCACGTTGCTGCTTGATCCCGAGAATATTATCATTCAAGGTGCAGGCGATAATGATAATGAAGTGAATGATGGTCAAATTTTTGCAGCAGACGGCGAAGACAATACCTTCACCATTTCTGAAGCCAAGCTTGAAGGATTATCAGGCGATACAAATGTCATTCTACAAGCAACAAACGATATTATTATTGAGCCGTTGGAAGGGGACTCATTAGTCTTTCAGCCTGGTTCTGGTTTGATTAATTTTCTAGGCGATTCCGATGAGAATGGAGATGGTGATGTGGAAATGCGCGATCGAGGCGATCGCATTATAGCCAGAGAACGCAAAATTTCTATTTCTGGTGCAAGCTTGCTCTTGGGTAGTATTGAAACAAATGTCGATACATCTAACACTCCAACTGCTGGTGGAGATATCAATCTGACTGCTACTAATGGAAACATAATTGCAGGAAGTTTAGTGTCTAGTTCTCTAGCAAGGACTGGCGATGCTGGTAATGGAGGGAATATTACAATTCGCGCCAATAATGGTGCTGTTGAAATTAGGGGTGGTGGAAATGAGTTTGGAGCAGTTCATACAAATTCTCTGATTGACGATGTTGATCTACCTGTCTTCGGTGATGCTTCTGTTGGCGGAGCGGTTTTTATAAGTGCAAGGGACGGAATTTACATTGAAAATGAATTTAGTGGTGAAGCGATTAATTCTCAATCTGCTAGTTTTGGTATTGGTAATACCAATGATGCAGGAAGTGTCACACTCACTACAATAAATGGAGATATTAATCTTATTGGCGAAGTACGTGCTAATTCTGATGCTGACGAAGGTGTAGCAGGGGCAGGAGGGAATATTGTTCTCACAGCTAATAATGGGAATATCATCGTCAGAGGCTTAAATTCAGCTTCTATTAATCGAATCTCTGGAGATTCGGGAGTTGGAGGTTCAATTGAATTAAATGCTGGAGGCAGTATTAGAGTAGATGATATATTCTCTGGCTCGCTCTCCCCTGGCGAAGCAGGAAATGGAGGAGCAGTTGCGATTAATGCAGCTAACGGTATCATCACGGAATCAATCACCTCTACTTCATCAAGAGATGGTACGGGGGGAGCGATTCGTCTCACCAGTGAAAATGGAACGATCGACACTACAGCAGGTACTCTCAATGCTTCTTCGATTGCTAATGCTGCCGGAGATGTCGGTTTGATTAGTGGCGGAGATATTCTGTCAGGCGCAGTGCTATCCGCTGGAGTCACGGGTGGTAACTTATTGTTTCAGGCAGGTGGATTGCTTTCCATTCAAAATGCAGACGTGGCAAGTACTAGCACAACAGGGTTAGATCGAGGAGGCAATATTTCATTGGCGGCTGATCGGATTTTGCTCAATCGATCGCGAGTCGGGACGTTTGCGGCAAACAGAGCGGGAAATGTGCGAGTTGAGGCAGCAGAATCGTTTCAACTTGTGGATGCAGGCTTAGGTAGCTTTAGTGATGGGCAATCGGGGAATATTTTTGTTCGAGCAGACGATATCAGGATAATCAATACTGCGGCTTCTGAGGTTCCAGATGACTCTTTACTGAATTTGGGCTTCCGGGGAGCGGGAATTGTCACCTCTGTGACGGGTGCAGGCGATTCGGGAGAGATTAGGGTGGAGGGCGATCGCCTCTTGATCCAGGCTGAAACGGGAGTTCCAGAGAGAGAGCAAACTGGGATTGCGACATCAGCGATTGGAGACGATAGCGGCAATGCCGGAAATATTACCGTCAATGTTTCTAATTCGACTGAAATCATCGGAAATACTCCGGGATCAGTGGCTTTGAGATCGGATCTGGAGACAATCTTAGGTTTGATTGCAATTCCGACAGGAATGAATTCCACATCGGGTGGAACGGGCAATGTCGGACAGATTTCCGTTACAACCGATCGATTAACATTGCGAGATGGAGCCGGGATTGCTGCCAGCGTTCTACAGGATGGTACAGGTCAGGGTGCTCCGTTAATCGTTAATGCTGATGAGATTTTGCTACAAGGTCGGGCACAACTGATTACGGGCACGTTGGGAAATGTAGCGGCCGGAGATGTCTGGGTTAATGCCAATCAAATTACGCTGAGAAACGGAGGATTGATTGCCTCAGATACGGCGATCGGTTCGGGTGATGCAGGCAATGTGCAGATTAATAGCGATCGCCTCACTATTCTCAGCGGTTCACGCATTGGATCAGCGACGTTGGGGGCAGGACGGGGGGGCGATCTAGAAATTGAGGTGGCAGCGATCGTTGTGGATGGAGTGTCGGATGTGGATGGCACCATTCCCAGTCGCATCACTGCCAATGCAGAAAGCAGCGGCGATGCGGGCAGGTTAACCCTGCGGACTGATTTGCTGCGGGTGCTCAATGGGGCTGAACTTTCAGTTAACAGCACAGGGGCGGGGGACGCGGGCAATTTATTGATTTCAGGCAGGTCATCCCCTTGGGTGGAGGCGATTCAAATAGAATCGGGTGGACGCATTGCAGCCAACGCCACAGGCATGGGGAATGCAGGCACGCTGGATTTGGCAGCAACACAGTTCACGATTGATGCGGGTGAAGTTTCGGTCAGTAGCGGCGAACAGAGTATTTCTGGGAATTTGCGCTTATCTGGCGATCGATTACTGTTGCAGAATAGCAGTCGAATCACGGCTGCCACTGCCTCCACTCAACCCGGTGATATCGGCGGTAACATCAATTTACAAATTGCAGACACGATTAGTCTACGAAACAATAGTGAAATTACCTCAACGACTACAGGCGATCGCAATGCTGGCATAATAACGCTTGGCCCAAATCGATTAACGATTCAAAACAATTCACGATTGACCACCAATTCTCAAGGCAGGGGCAATGCTGGCAATATCAACATTGTTGAGGTAGAACGGCTAAATGTGTTAGAGGGTGGGCAAATCTCGGTGAGAAGTGAAGGGGCAGGTAATTCTGGCAGTTTGGCTGTAACCGCAGACTCGATTCTGCTACATCAAGGAGAGCTAACCGCCGCCACTGCCCTGAGTCAGGGAGGCAATATCACCCTGCGAGTGGCAGAGCAGTTAAATCTCCGCAATGATAGCCGCATTTCTGCCAGAACAGCAGGTGCAGGCAATGCAGGTGAACTCTTCATTCGATCGCCCCAATTGAATTTGATCAGTGGGTCGCAAATTGAGACGATAACGACTGGAACGGGTCGGGCTGGAACGATTGAAATGAGTACAACGAATTTGCAGATTCGCGATCGCAATTCTGCAATTACAGCAGCAACCCGTGGCAGCGGCAACGGTGGGAATGTCTTTATTGCGGCTCGTGAGAATTTGTCAGTGCGCGATCGCGGTCAAATCACTGTCAGTAGTCAGGGCAATGGCATTCCTGGGAATGTATTCATTGAGGCGGGGGATGTCTTTCTAGATGGGCAAGCTCGCATTGCCAGCGATGCTGGACAAGCCGCCACTGGCGGCAACCTGCAAATTACTGCGGCGCGTGAGATTCGACTGCAAAATGATGGCGATCGCATTCCCACGGAAATTACCACCTCTGCTGAGGCTGACTCTAACGGCGGTCGCATCTCCCTGCGGGCCGGTCGCCTGATTTTTGCGATACTGGCTGAAAATAGCGACGTGGTGGCCGAAGCCGATACGGGTCAGGGTGGCTTCGTGGAAGCGAGCGCTCCCATTATTACAGGCTTTCGCGATTTCAATGGGGCACGCACGCCCGAAAGCGACTTCACTGCCAATTCTCAACGCGGCGTAGATGGAATCACCCGCAACCAGAACCAAAATCCCCAACCCTCTCCCCAAGTGCAACCCGACATTCCCCAACTGACGCAAGCCTGTCCCGCCAGTGGCACGATCGCCAACCGCGCCACTGGAACCAGTCGCTTCCTCAACAGCGGTCATGGCGGACTGCCACCCAATCCTACAGAGTCCGCCGACTCTCACTCAATTCAAGTCCCCTGGGTGACACTCCCCCCTGCTGGGACGGCTGAACGCAACGATACACCAAACGCGATCGCAGAAGCGCAAGGATGGGTAGAACTGCCAGATGGCGATCGATTACTCGTTAGTCAATTGTCTGCATCAACCGTTGGTTGTCCTGTCGGTCCATAGGATCATAGATCAAATAAAACCCCAAGATTTTTTGTGGGAAGCGCGGCGAAGCCGCGCTTCCCACAAAAAATATAGCAGTATTGGTCTATTTGATTCTCCAAATGTAGACTTAAACATATAGCCGTAGCCACGGCGGTTAGGACAAGGAGGTTTTTGTGGGGGCGCAACGCGCCCCCACAAAAACCTCCTAAGAAAAGTGGCTACAGCTATAAGTTTCAAATTTGCAATTTTTTAGGATAGGTGACTATGTTATCTGATCAAAAATCTTCGCACAAAACGCTTTATGAGCAGGACTTTTATCGGTGGACACAGACGACAGCACATTTGTTACAACAGCATCGTTATGCGGAAATTGATTGGAAAAACTTGCTAGAAGAAATTGAAAGCATGGGGAGGAGTGAGCGCAAGGAACTGAAAAGCCGCTTGATAGTTCTAATCGAGCATCTGCTAAAGTTGATGTATTGGGAAGCAGAAAAGCCCAGTAATAGTCGCGGCTGGCGCAATACGGTAATCGAGCAAAGGAGACAGCTTGAATTATTGCTAGAAGAGAGTCCCAGCCTCAGATCTGTGTTGCTTGAGAGCTTTCTAGATTGCTATACCAAATCGCGAGAGGATACTCTTCGCAAATACCAATTACCTCCAGACCTTCTGCCCAATCACCCCCCATTCACTATCGAAACAGTTCTTAATTCAGACTACTTTCCAGAGTAATTTCGTTTCAGGTCTCGCTTGTAACTGAGTGGGGGTTGCTGATTTGAAGTATGAATTTTGATTTGAAAGCCGCGCGGAGCGCGGCTTTCAAATCAAAATTCATACCCGGATTCTGCAACGCCACTGAGTGCATCCCACTATCTGATTAATTCAGACCAAGCAATATGCGGCGCGATTCCATTTTCTACAAGTTGTTTCAACAATCCCCAACTCTGGTGTTTGAACTGCTGACTGACCCGCCTGAGAATGCCTCAACCTATCGATTTGATTCAGTCGCAGTCAAAGAACCCAAATTCGAGATTGACGGAGTGTTTTTGCCGCCAGATACAGACGATCCCGGTATTGTCTATTTCTGTGAAGTACAGTTTCAGAAGGATAAATTCCTTTACGAACGGTTATTTGCTGAATCCGCCCTCTATTTCTATCGCAACCGTTCTCGCTTCAGCGATTGGCAAGCCGTGGTGATTTATCCCAGCCGCACGCTGGAGCAAGAGGATGTTTATCCGCATCGCACCTTACTGAGCGGCACCCAAGTGCATCGGGTGTACCTGAATGAATTGGGTGAGATCCGACAGTTGCCCTTATGGTTAGCAGTGATGGTGTTGACCACCGTTGAGCCAGCACAAGCTCCAGCGGCAGCACAATATTTGATGAATAGAACTCGTCAAGAGTCACCAGAACCCATAAGTCAGGTCATAATAGAATTAATTACAACCATTATGTCCTATCGATTTGAACACTTGAGTCGCAGGGAGATTGAGACGATGTTAGACATCACATTTAAAGAAACGCGAGTTTACCAGGACATTAAGGAAGAGGTTCAAGCAGAAGCTCTGGCAAAAGGTCTCAAGCAGGGTCTCGAGCAGGGTCTCGAGCAGGGTCTCGAGCAGGGTCTCGAGCAGGGTCTCGAGCAGGGTCTTGAACAGGGTCTTGAACAGGGTCTTGAACAGGCAACCTTGAATTTAGTGATTCGGCTCTTGACCAAGCGATTCGGGGAACTGTCGGAAGACCTGCGATCGCCTATCTCTCAACTCTCCTTACCCACATTGGAAGCGTTGAGCGAAGCGTTGTTAGATTTCACCAGTGTGACCGATCTACGAGAGTGGTTAACAGAGCAGGGTTAGCTATTGTCACAATGAGCATTGCTCAACCCCCAAAACATGTCTTGTATGTAGAGAGGACAGGTGATATACTTCTTACGAATGCATATCATTTAGCCCCGATGACATGCTTAACATTTATCAGTGCAGTAACCTGTGGATTATCAACCTGTGGATTATCGGTTTTGGGTTGGTTAGTCTTGTTTCCGTTCTCTCACCAAGTATCGCGATCGCCCAACCCCGTCCTGCTCCAGCTGATATTCGCCCTGACCTCCCTACGCCTGCTCCACCCCCAGTCAGACCAGAACCAGCACCCGCCGTACCAACCCCGTTGCTACCAGACGAGCAACCTATAGTCCCTCTAGAAACCGACCTGGATTCTCTCCCTTCCTGTCTGCTACCTCTGTCTCCTCAACCCGTTTCTCATCAAGGGATGCCATCACCCGCAACTGATGCGATTCTTGTGCGCCAGTTTCAGGTGGTTGGCAGTACTGTGTTTTCTTGTGAAGACTTAGAAGCAGCGTTAGCATCTTATTTCAATCAAGCGCTTACGTTTGTGCAACTGTTAGAGGCGCGTTCTACGATTACCCAACTCTATCTGGAGGCAGACTATATCACCTCAGGAGCTTATCTGCCCGGAGAGCAACGGTTAGACGAGTCCGGAGCCGTTGTGCTCATTCAGGTGATTGAAGGACGGGTGGCTGACATTCGCGTCAGGGGAACGGAGCGGCTCAGTCCAGCGTATGTGCGATCGCGATTGCAACGTGGCATTGGCACTCCTCTCAATCAAAACGAATTGCTGGATGCCTTGCGGCTCATACAGGTCAATCCCCTGATTGCCAGCGTCGCGGCTGAGTTGAGCAGCGGCATTAAACCAGGAACGAATGTGTTAGAGGTGCAGATAACGGAAGCAGATCCGTTATCTGCACAAATTGTGTCAAATAATGGGCGATCGCCCAGTGTGGGTAGTTTTCGACGGGGAGCCAGACTGACTCACGCGAACGTATTCGGACTGGGTGATGGTTTGAGCATCGGTTATAACAACACACAGGGCAGTAATAGTCTGGATATTAATTATACGATTCCCTGGAATTCTCTTGACGGCACAATTAGCTTGAATTACGGCAGAGAACGCAATACAGTCATTGAACCCAGCTTTGACGATTTTGAAATCGAGACAGATGCCAACTACTATCAAATTGCTCTGCGCCAACCCCTAGTTCGCACTCCAACCGAAGAATTTGCCCTGAGTCTGATTGCAGCCCACACGGACAGCCAATCCACTTTAGACGGACAACCCACTCCTCTGTCTCCTGGAGCGGACGGTACAGGACGAACTCGCATTACGGCCCTGCGTTTTGCCCAGGATTGGGTGACACAGAACCAACGAACGGTTTTAGCAGCGCGATCGCAATTACAGCGTAGGTATCAATGCCTTGAATGCAACGGTGAACGAACAAGCACCCGATAGTCGCTTTTTCTCCTGGTTAGGACAGGTGCAATGGGTGCAGTTATTGGAGCAGAGTCGGGGTAATCCGTCTCTTGCTCCATTGCTGTTAATGCAAGCGAATGTGCAACTAGCAGACCAAACGCTAGTGCCTGTAGAACAGTTTGGTATTGGGGGGTTGGGCAGCGTGCGAGGATATCGTCAGGATGCGTTGCTTACAGATAACGGTGTGTTTGCCACGGCTGAAGCACGCTTGCCTGTTCTGAGAATCCCAGAGTGGGAAATGGCCTTGTTGGTGATTCCATTTACAGAAGTCGGGACAGGCTGGAACAATCGCTCAGTGCCAGATCCGTCTCCCGGAACGCTGGCATCTGTGGGATTCGGATTACAACTTCTGCAATCCGATCGCCTCAGTGCGCGGTTGGATTGGGGCATTCCGTTAGTGCAATTGGAGGATAGCGATCGGACATGGCAAGAAAACGGCATTTATTTCTCCCTCGAATTCAATCCCTTTTAAGTGATGTAGCTGTAGTCAGTTGGGTCAGGACATTTTTGCGGGGGCGTGGTGCGCCCCCACAAAAATGTCCTTGCTCTAACCGCCGCGACTACGGCTATACCCACTTGATTTGTGAACCCAACAGGAGCGACCCCTCCCAACCTCCCCTTGGCAAGGGGAGGAGTCAAAGGCGGTGGGGTGATTTATGGTTATCACAGTTTAAATTGGTATTAACCCTCACCCTTACTCTCCTTGCCAAAAGGGGAAAGGGATTTCCAATCTTACTCCCCTTCTCCACTTTTGGGAGAAGGATCTGGGGGATGAGGGCGGCCATCGCCCACTACAGTAAAATCCTGCTTCTCTTGCTTTTATTTCTCACCACTGCCATCCTCCCTGGCATGACTCAAATACCAGCAACTCACAACGTCATATCAACAAGTGCATCCAGTCTGGTAGAACAGGGAAGGCAGTTGTATGAATCCGGCGAGCACGAGCAAGCGATCGGTTTACTTGAGCAAGCTATTACGAACTTGGAACGGACTGGAGATCGCTTTAATCTAGCAATGGCCTTGAGTAACTTATCCTTAGTCCGGCAACAACTGGGACAATGGCAACGGGCTGAAGCCGAAATTACCCGTGGTGTATCGCTATTGCAAACTCCATCACCAACACTGACTCAACAGCAACTTCTGGCTCAAATCTTTTTAGTCCAAGGTCAATTGCACTTGGCTACAGGAAAACCAGAAGCCGCCTTACAATCCTGGCGAGCGGCAGCAGATAGATTTGGGGGAGCGGGCGATCGCACTGGAATGATTCGTAGCCAAATCTTTCAAAGTATTGCTCTGCGGGAATTAGGATTTTACCGACAAGCACTGAAAACGGTAATCGAGCCAGTTCAATGGCTTCAAGAACAACCTAATTCTCAACTGAAGGCGATCGCACTGAGAGAACTCGGTGATGTGCTGCGAGTGGTTGGAGATACGGCTGAATTAGAGACAACTTTCCCATTTTTACATCATGCTATTGAAACATATAGCATTGATTGCACCATATCAGGAGAATTAGTTCAGGGGACATCTCCACCCTCTTTCAACACTGCTCAATGGTTGCAACGCAGTTTAATGAACGCTCAACTCTGGCAATCCCATCAAGTCCTACAACAGAGCATTAGCATCCTGCAATCTATGCAACCAGAGTTTTCTCAAGATTTAGCTGAAGCTTTTTTCAGTCTGGGCAATACCTATCAAGCGGCATATGAACGAACCAGTGATGCCTTTACACGAGTCCCGACTCAAGTGAATGAACAAAGTGTGCAGGAATTTCAGCAAAAAGCGATCGCTGCCTTTCAATCTGCCGCTCAGTCACCTCAGCCCCTGACACGAATCCAGGCTCACCTCAGCCAGAGACAATTGGGAGTCGCATCTGCTGACCCCAAGGAGCAAACTTCACCAGCCCAACAATGGCATCACATGGCTGAGGCTTTGACTGCTTTGCCCACCAGTCGATCGACCCTGATCACTCGCCTGCGGTTTGCTCAAACTTGGTTGCATGATGATAGGCTGGCTCATCCAATCAGCTTGCCGCTGTTTCTGGAAACAACCCTGGCTCAAGCTCGTATACTAAACGATAAACGCAACGAATCCTATGCTTTAGGTTTATCAGCACGATGGCAAGAAAAAACATATGATCTCATAGCCGCCCAAACGCAAACTCAACAAGCGTTGGAGTTGGCTGAGTCGATCCCCGCTCCCGAAATTGCTTACCTGTGGCAATGGCAATTAGGGCGAATTTTACACACCCAGGCACAAGAGTTGCAAGACCAGGGTCAGTTCACTCAAGCAGAACCCTTATTTCAGCAAGCAACGATCGCCTATGAACAATCCGTTGAAACCATCAACTGGCTGCGGGATAATTATCTATCGGGATTAGAAAATCCAGATGTTTCCTTCTCGTTTCGTGATGATGTAGAACCAGTGTATCGGGAACTACTAGGATTATATCTGCGCCCCCTGCCGAATCAAACCTTAACGACTAACGATGCCGCCAGTCTGTCTCAGGTATCAGCCACCGAATTGAACCGAGTCACAGCGGTTTTAGAAAAGTTGCAGGTGTTGGAGTTAGAAAATGCCCTGCGCTGTCGCTTGCAAGATTTTACCAGTTTACCCATCGAACAAGCCACAGAGATGGAAGACTCTCATGCTGCCGTGCTTTATCCCGTCGTGTTTGAAGATCGGTTAGAAGTTTTGCTCAAATTACCCAACGACCCCCAAATTTTTCGCCGCACGACTCCTAACATTTCGTCAGTAGCAATTGAGAAAGCGATCGCAAATTTACGCAGCGCCATTGAACGCGCCGATCGCACCTACACAAATTCCACCCCTCCTCCCTCTGCGGCAATTCAACTCTATGAATGGATTTTTGGACATCCTCAACAGCCCGATCATTTGGAAAACCTGTTGCAATCCCACGCGATTCAAACAGTCGTTGTTGTGCTCAGCAGTGGGAGTAGTGGCTTGCGAAATATTCCGTTTGCGGCTCTGCATGATGGCGATCGCTATTTAGTCACACGAGACTATAGTGTAATCTTCAACGTGGGAACAAAGATTCTGTCAGGCAAACGGTTTGATCCTAAGCAGATTCGCGTTCTTGCAGCAGGCATTAGTGACCCCAATCAAGACCCGCAAACACCCCAGTGTTATCCCCAACTTGAAGGGGTCACTACTCTACTCAATTACATCCAACCTCTACTCAATCCGCAGATTCTCCGTAATCAGGAATTTACCCCTGAGAGGTTTGGGCAAACGCTCAACGCTGCACCCTTTGATGTCGTTCATTTGGCAACGCATGGTCAATTCAGTTCTAGCCTGGAAGATACCTTTGTCCTAGCCTATCACGAGCGATTAGATATGAACCAATTCAGCCGACTGTTGCAGAGCCGAGGAGAAAAACGGTCTGAACCGATCGAATTACTGATCCTCAATGCCTGCCAAACTGCTACAGGAGATCAACGGGCGGGTTTAGGGATTGCTGGTATTGCCATTCAATCGGGAGTCCGCAGCGCGATCGCTTCTCTGTATGACTCCAGAGACAACGCCACTGCTGAACTGATGCAACAGTTTTACCAGAATCTGTTAGCTGGGATGCCCAGTTCCAAAGCGTTTCACCAGGCACAGGCAGCCCTGTTACAAACAGAACACTCTGCCCTGTATCAGTGGGCCCCGTTTGTCTTTGTCGGCAATTGGCGCTAAGGATTAAGGATTAAATAAAATCAAACTTTGGCGTTGCTGAATTCAAGTATGAATTGCCCTCATCCCCAACCCTTCTCCCCAGGAAGAAGGGAGCTAGAACTCTTGTCCCCTCGCCCTTTGGGAGAGGGCTAGGGTGAGGGCGAATTTGGTGGTTCATATCCAGATTCAGCAACGCCCAAACTTTTTGGTGGGAGGCGTGGCGAAGCCGCGCCTCCCACCAAAAAGTTTGGGATTTTATTTAATTTACGTTGCTAAGACAAGGGGCATCAACCCTTGTTCAGTCCGCAACACAACATTCCAGCATAGGTGAATTGGCGATCGCCTCCAATTGCACAGCCTGTAATAACCTCATCCAGCTTTGATCGGAGGGATTACTTTGTTTAAGTTCTGCTGCAACCGATAACGCATCGTACCACAATCCTTGCTGTTCATAAAGCATAACCCGTTCTTCAGGAGAAGTTGCAGCATCAATCGGTATGGAACGGGCATCAAGATTTTGGTGTTGTACCCAGGTTGTGACTCGATCGATCGCAGGTCTGGCGGTTGGCGTGCAGTATACCTCAATTGACAAGCTCATTTGATACCATTGCCCTGTTTCTAGTTGCTCAGTTGGTATCGCAACACTAATGATTCCACCTGTAGCAGTGAGAGTTATCGTCTGTTCATGAAGTAATTGATTGGTTACATTATATATTTCTAATTTGGCTTGATCTTGGGCGATCGCCTCTAGCGAATAGGGCACATTGAACCAGAGACGAGACGTATTTTGGGTAATAACGGGTTGTAGCATGGCATCAGAGGCATTCGGTGAAATCGCCGGAACGACCAGAGCCGTAAGAGCAGTCGGATCAAATCGGTCATCTGTTACCGAACAGGGTCCCATTCCAGCCCCAGATGCGGTGCCAGTTTGTCCACCGGTGCCATCCGGCCAATTATCGTCTTGTTTGAGCCGCGAACTTAATTCAGAAGCAGGAGTTCTTAAATATTCTGCCGCCTGTGAACCAGATAGAGGAGGCAAATTGCTCCCCACCCATTGCCAAGTGAGGGTACAACAAATGATCTGTAGAGTGCGCTTTGGGCTTTTCACCGACATCCCTCTTCGTTAGATTTCATACGCTGATCATATCGACCACAATAAACAGCAGTGCTGCCACCTGTAATCAACAATCCCAATCCGGCTGGAATACACGGAATCCAAAATCCTTGAACAAACACAACATAACAGATTCCGTACAAACTAATCAAGATGCTACCTGTCGCAATTGCTACAACACGCGATCGCCCCAATCCAATCAGGCTTCCCAGCAAACACCAACTGAACAGCCAAAAAATTTCTTGCCAACAGGGTAATACAGATATTAACACTCGCTGGTCTAACACAGCGTTGATTATTTGACTCACCATTTGAGCATGAAGGAAAACCCCTGGAATAGCTTGATCAGGGCTGCGACCGCGACTATACGGTGTAAAGAAACGATCGCTATCTCCTAACACGGCTGTTGTTACTACACCAATTAAAATCACTCGGTCTTTAAACTGCTCAGGACTGATATTATCCGTCAAGATATCAGTGAGCGTAATGGTATCGGCAACATTAAAGGGAGAATGTCGATAACTTCGGTAATTTAACATGATCTGACTACCGCCAAACATACCGCCCGGTGGAGGTTGATAGCCACCCTCAGTGACGCGCAACCGCTTAAATACAACCGGCCCCAGTTGCAAGTTGATGGCTGACGTAAACTGTTTGGTAATGCCTATGTCTTGCAAATAACGAGTCGCCAATTGCGTACTTAAAGCGGCGCGAGCCTGACAGGGGGACGAGGCAAATCTATCCATAAACAAAAGATGTCGTCGCACAACACCATCAGGATCAATCACAATGTTGGTAAAACCTTGTCGTTTTACTGGAATTTCCGGTGGTGACAACGTTCCTGGATGGCGATCGCCTGGAACTTGTACCTGGCAAACAGCATATAACCGATCGTGGTTGGCTAATAATTGTGCCAATCGCGGCTGATTCGCATCTGTACCAGCCGAGCGAATAATATCCAATCCAATCGCTCTTGGTTGAAATCGTTCTAGCTTGATTAACAAGCGTTCCAGTGCTTCATCAGACAGCGACCAACGGCGACTCCAGCCCTGTTGCTGTTGGTAAGCGATATCGGCATCGTCAATTGTAATCACGAGTAATCGTTGATCAGGTGTGGATTCTGATGGGCGCGATCGCATCATCTGATCATAAACGGGTAATTCCCAGTGTTGCAACCATCCCTGTAATCGTGCTGCCATAACGATTGCTGTTGTGATGACACTGGTTGTCACTATCATCAAACATTTGCGGATAATTGGTGAGGAGCGATGCCGGGATGAGGGGGTGATTGTCCCTTGAGTGATCAACTGATCAGGGGCTACGGTGATATCGGTTGCCGTTACAGGATCAGGCTGAGTTCGGCTCAAATCTGCGACAGATAGAGTATCTGCATCCGGAGGCTCCAGCCTCTCTTGAGCAGTAAGGGCGGCTAATGCTTGCAAAATCGCAGCAGCCGTTTGGGGGCGCTGACCTGGAAAAGGAGCCATCAGATGGTCAATCAGGGCAGCAAAGTTAGGGCAAATTTGCGGTGCAGATGAATGCCACAGCAGTTGTCCCGTTTGGGCATCAACGGCAAACTGACTGGGATGTTGTTTCGTCAGCAGATGCACAAACGTGCGACCGAGGGCATAAAAGTCAGATTGCAACACGGCTCTACCCTGGATTTGCTCTAAAGGCGTATAGCCACCCGAATGGGGTTGCGTCCCCGTGAAATCTTGCTGTTGTTTTCGCAAATAGGTTTCTGTGATGTCGCGAACGGCACCAAAATCGATTAATACCAATTGTCCATTAGGTTTCAACATGATATTAGAAGGTTTGATATCACGATGAAAACACTGTTGGTGATGAATTTGAGACAGAATTTTCACCAGTTGTTGCAACCAAGCGATCGCTTGTTCCTGGCTCAAAGAATGTTCAGACAACATCAGCCATTGCCTTAAATCAATTCCAGGTATTTTTTCCATGACCAGACAATGGAGTGGGTCTGGATGAGTATGGAGTTGCAGCGTAAAATACCCATCTTTATCCACCCGTGGGATGCCAGGATGCCGCAATTGGCTTAGAACTTTTGCTTCTCGTTGAAACAACCGAATCGCTGTTGGATAATTCTCATGCAAAATTTTCAGCACCTTGGGGATGCCCTGGTCATCCACTTCGTAGGTTTGCCCCTGTCCACCGCCCCCCAAGCATTGGACGATTTGATAGCGATCGCGCAATACGGTTCCGGTTGATAAGATAACATTACCCTGTTTCATCTCCGATGCCTCCTAACTCAATCGTCCATAACTGATTTGGATTCTGTCAAGCAATATTTGGGGTTGCTGATTTGAAGTATGAATTTTGATTGGAGAGCCGCGCTCCGCGCGGCTCTCCAATCAAAATTCATATCCGGATTCAGCAACGCCCAATATTTTTAGGAACGTCAATCAAATAAACCACAAACTTTTTTGTGGGAAGCGCAGCTTCCCACAAAAGTTCGGTTTTATTTAATCCTTAACAAGATTGCGATAGAATCAAGCTATCCGCGATCGATGCGATCAACAAAATTATATGACTGCCCTGCTGCCTCAAACTCTTATCCGAAATTGCGCGTTGCGCCGGATGTTATGGTAATTTTTGATGTGGCTCCACGCGGACGGGATAACTATAAGATCTGGCAGGAAGGAGCAGTCCCCTCTGTGATTTTTGAGATGACCTCTGAAGGGACTCGTAACCATGATGAAGTTTTTAAGAAAACACTCTACGAACAACTTGGGGTCAAGGAATATTGGTTATTTGACCCTAGAGGAGAATGGGTGCCTGAACAGTTGCGGGGTTATCGTTTATATCGCGATGTTTACGAACCAATTCAGGATGGTCGCAGCGAACCCCTACAACTGCGGCTGCAAATTGAAGGACAACTGATTGCCTTCTATCGGGAAGATACGGGTGAAAAGCTACTCATCCCCAGTGAACTGGCGCAAGCCGTGAAACAAGAAGCGATCGCTCGGCAGCAAGCTGAACATCAACTCCAACAAGCTGAACATCAACTCCAACAAGAACGACGGCTGCGGCAGGAACTACTAGAACGATTACGCCTCAAAGGCATTAATCCAGATGAGTTGTAATATCATATCGCCATGAATGCACGTAAAACCCAAATCATGAATCGTCCTGGCAATAATCTTTAACGCTAGAGGATAACCCCGATACACTTGAATTAATTCTGTCCAACGTGGCTCATCAAATAACCCAGATTCTGCTAATATCGCCAGAGAAGTGGGGTTGCTCTCTTCTTCTCCCACAGGTTTGTCACCCTCGATAGGGGCAAACCGATCTGATTAGTTCATAGTAAATCAAATCTGGGCGATACAAGTCCCGGATACGCTATTTCAAGAACCGTTCACCTAGCGCATCAAGTCTTGACTGACTGAGAGAGGAGGGCTTGAATTGGCGAATGCTACGGCACACCCACTCTAAGGTAAGATTTAATGCCTCTAAATTGTCTGGATGGGATGACCGATAGAGCAGGGGCGATCGCTGAATATACATCAACCGTGTCAAGACCTGCCACCGTTTTAGGGGACTGAGAGCTGATGCCTCGTCACAAATGCATTTCAATAAATCTCGAAGCTGGTCATCATTAAGTCATAGTTGGGGACATCTTATGTTCGATTTCCTTGCTGCCAAGCTGGAACTTGGGGTGGTGTGTTACCAAGTTGGAGTTTGGTAACGAGTTGGAATTACATTGGATTCAAATGACATGAGATGCTGTTGAAACAAAATCAGTCATCCCGGAGCTTTAAGAACCCTTGATTTTATTAAGGTTCCCTTAACGGGAAAATGGGATACTCTGATGTCTGGATGCTTAAACCAGATCTGCAATCTTCAGAAGATTCAACCCCTGAATACAATCAAATGTTGTAAGGAGCTTATTCTATGACCCTCAAAGTAGGAATTAACGGCTTTGGCCGCATCGGACGACTCGTATTCCGTTCCGGGCTGCACCATGCCGATATTCAATTTGTTGGCATCAATGACCTCGTGCCTCCCGATAATTTAGCCTATTTATTGAAGTATGACTCGACTCATGGTCGTTATGCGGGCACGGTCGAGTCCAAAGAAGACGGAATTGTCGTCAACGGCGAGTTCATCCCTTGCTTTTCCATTCGCAATCCGGCTGAATTGCCCTGGGGCAAACTGGGAGCAGATTATGTTGTTGAATCTACTGGAATTTTTACCGACTTTGCAGGTGCTTCCAATCACATCACGGCGGGAGCTAAGCGAGTCATCATTTCTGCTCCCACCAAAGACCCCGATAAGGTACATACGATGGTCGTAGGGGTCAATCATGACCAGTTCGATCCAGCAAAAGATACAATCGTTTCCAATGCCAGTTGCACCACCAATTGTCTGGCTCCCCTCGCCAAGGTGATTGATGAGAACTTTGGGTTAACCGAAGGATTGATGACGACAGTTCACTCTATGACCGCTTCTCAACCTACCGTCGATGGACCCAGTAAGAAAGATTGGCGGGGCGGGCGCGGTGCTTCCCAGAATATCATTCCCTCTTCAACAGGCGCAGCGAAAGCCGTGGGCTTGGTGTTGCCTCATTTGAAAGGAAAATTGACAGGCATGTCGCTCCGTGTTCCCACTCCTAATGTCTCGGTTGTGGATTTGACCTTCAAAACAGAGAAAGCCACCAGCTATGATGAAATTTGTGCTGTCATCAAAGCCGCAGCCACAGGCCCTCTGGCTGGCATCTTAGGCTACACCGACGAAAGTGTGGTTTCCAGCGATTTCATTACCGATTCCCATTCCAGCATCTTTGATGCCGGAGCGGGCATTGAGCTTAATTCCAATTTCTTCAAGGTGGTCTCCTGGTATGACAACGAGTGGGGTTACTCTTGTCGCGTGGTGGATCTGATGGTGACCATGGCCAAGAAGGAAGGTCTGCTCGTCTGATATTCACCTGGCAACTAAAGATCTGGTAGTAGCATGTGGGTTTCGGCTGCGCTCAACCCATGCAAGCCGAGTGCTGAGCGCAGTCGAAGCGCGGCATTTGGTAACAACACCTATTGCCAAGTTAATAGAATTCTAGTTGCAAAAGGGCAGGGAGTACAAACGAAGAACCACTTGCCAAACTCGCATGACTTTAGAACCCCTGTTTGAGTGGCAGCTTCATGCACGGGGGCTACCCTCAAACAGGGTTTGAAAAAGGCGCGTCGCACTATATCAGTCGCACTATATCAAAGGCGTAGCAATCGTCTCAGTTTAGTTTCTAATTCGGGAGTGATGACGCGATCGCCCCGTTCCAACTTCCCCATGTAATCTGCACTCAGATTGAGAAACCCACCCAATTCCTTACGACTCCAACCGCGATGTTCGCGACCTTGTCGGATTTGCTCCCCAGTTAGCTCGATCGCTGGACAAAGTTCCAACGGTTTGAGTTTTTTGAGTTCCTTCATCTTGCCCAATAGTTCAGGGATGGGATGGGGGGGTTTGATGGTCAATTTGGCTTGTAGCAAGCGTTCAATCACTTTAAGTTTTCGCCAATCTGGTGGCTTTTCAATCGTGCTACCGGGCTGTAACCAATCGGGGTAGGTATTGGGATCAAATTCAATTTGCCAGCCTAAACTCATGAGTAACCGCAGAGAACTATTCCAGCGGTTCTTCAGATCACGAGCTTTGTGCTTATCCTGTAAGGCTTGCTCAATTAAGGATTTAGGAGTCACCTCTTCTAACAGGCTCAAAACCCGATAATCATAAGGATTTTCGTTGCGGGCCCGTACCCGTGCATCCAGGGTCAGTTGAATGGCCAGACGGAGGGCTAGTTCGTTGTGATAGGGATCAATTTTCAGAATATCTTTGGCTAAGTAGCCAAATTGATGGAGGGCTTCACGAGCCTTGTTGCCTGCTCGATTGAGAAAATGTTTCGTCCACAAGCCTGGACTGACGGTGATATAGACCTCATCAGGTTTTTCAATCCTGCCCGTCACCCAATCAAATTGACCGTGTGGATCAATCAACACGTCCCACATGCGACCAATCGGCGTACTGGCATCGATTTTTCGTCCTCCTTTGCCTTCCATCCATACCGATTTGACCAGCAGACAAGAAAGCGCATAAGCAGCACTGGCGATCGCATTCCGTTTATCGGGCAGGCTTGCGCTGTGATTCTTATCCCAACCCAGCAATTGAATAATGTCACTGGCTCTAAGTGTGAACGTGCTCTTCCATGGTTCGGCTTCCTCCATCGATCGTGCTGCAAATATCAGTTGCAGTTTGACTGTGTTGAAGCCAAATTTATTGATAATTTGTTCTGCGGCTTCCCAGGGTAATAAAGCAATGTCACCAGGATTGGTAATGTAATGTTCAATAAAATTTGCCGGATTGGATTTGCTACGATATTGAAAAACAGCGATCGCATCACCATTTTCCTGCCAGAGTTCTGGTCGTAATTGAGCACGAATGCTGCTGGCAATCGGGATAGAAGTCGGTAGAACAGTAATCGCATCAAATTCAAGCCGCTGATCGGTAATAGCAGGATGGCTTTGCTTCAATCCCAGTAATTGTTCAATATCGGTCGGAGAACAATTGGGTAAATTGAAACCTTGAATTACGGTTTGGGTCATGTCTTGACTGTAGGACTGTCCTAAGCCGTTTGCTTTTTCTTGTAAGACTGCTGGGTTTGTCTTGAGCGTATGGAAGATGTAGTCTTGCAGAGTTTGGGCAAACAAGGTAGCATCACTCGCTTCCTGTTCTTTGAGAGTGGCGATCGCCTCATAGATCAGTTGCACTCCAACTCGCCTAGCAAATTCTTGCCAAATGCTGGCATGATCGAAAAACTCGCTGAGAGAAGATTTCAAATACAGTTTAATTTTCTCAGCATCCCCAACGAACTCCAGGGTGTGCTGTTTCTTTTTGCGGTCGCTCACCAGCGTGATGTGAGCAGGGAGGGAAGCGATCGCCTCAACCCCCTGCGCCTGAATTAAAGCTGCCAATTTATCTTGATAGACCTGCAAGAGATGATAAAACAGATGCTCCGTTACCCAATCCAGTAAGGGCAGACTTTGCAACCCTACAGTCAGAGCATCCAGCACAGCCATCGTCAGGACAGCATCAACCAGCGCTGGTGTCTCAATGCCAGCAGGCTGCTGCAATTCAAATGAATTAGATTGGACAGCGGAACGGTGCAGCATGGCTCAATTTGACAGCGCCTTCAACTCGTTTGCCTATAATAACGGCAGATGACCAAACTTTAACCATCTAGAGAGATTTCTTGCTCTGTGCCTTCTGTGCCTCAATAGTTCAATAGATCCGGTCAGATTATCAGCCAAAAGTAGTGATCTAAACAATGGCGATCGCCTTTTACCCGCTAGGATCAAAGAGTCGTTCTGAATCCTAACTTTCATGAATTTGTTCACTCAGCTCCTCCACCTCGTCGGCTCAGGTGCCGTTGCCTATGTGACGGCTCGTAACCTGCGCGATGCTCAAACTCGTCCTAATGTTCTGGCTGGGTTTCATCTGGCTGAAGCGGGTTCAGTTCCTTTTCTGGAAGCGCTGAGCCAACGAGCCGCAGACGAAGGCGATGTCTGGCTAGCAGAACGGTTAGCCAAACATGCTCAAGATGAACGCCGCCACGGGCAGATCTTTGCTCACGGTTTGAAGCAACACAATAAACAGGTGATTGACTTCCAGAGCGTACCCAAAGAGGATAACCGTCGTCGCAGTCCCTTCTTTGAGGCTTACTTCAAGGACTACTCGCAAACCAATCTCAGTCCCCAAAACATTGACTGGACTGTCTTTTTTGCCAGCACCTACATTTTAGAAGTCGATGCCAGTAAAGACTTTTTACGCATGGCTAACGCTTTACCAGACAACGATCCCCGCTGTGCTAATTTGCAAAAAGGGATTGTCAGCATTGCCCAGGATGAGAAAGGTCATGCAGCTTATTTGTATGAAGCCATGCATCGGCGCATGCCTCATGCCCAAGTTGTGGATTTGATTGATGAATGGCGGACTCGCAAAGTCAATGCGATGATGGCTATGGTCAGCAACCTGATGAACCAAGGGGGTAACATCCCTTCGTTAGTACAGGATGGCGTGCCGACTGAACTGGCTGAAACGGCGGCTGAAGAACCAGCGATCGCTGCATAACCGTTTGACTTTCCCTGGTTCCCAAGGCTCTAGCTGGGGAATCGCCTCCAGCTTCCCCAGCGTTAGGGAGGCTGGAGCTGCCTGGATAGCATTACCCTACTGGAGCTTGGTAACGAGGGGTAAAACCAGAAAGTTTTACGAACATTACAGCATGAACATGCGAGGGTCAAGGGATTTGGGATCGTGAACGGTGATAAAATCTCCTGTGTTTGTATCGGATTCTAAATGTCCATCGACAAGATTGATGATGCGATCGGCCACGTCTAAAATTCGGTTATCATGAGTTACCATCAGAATCGTGCAACCTTTTTCTTTAGCTAAAATTTGCAATAAGTTCACGACATTGCGGCTCGATTCTTTGTCTAAAGCGGCAGTTGGTTCGTCTGCCAGAATCAGTTGGGGTTGGTTGACAAGGGCACGAGCGATCGCCACCCGTTGCTTTTGTCCCCCAGAGAGTGAATTGGGCTTATAGTTAACTCGATGTTCTAATCCTAATTGCTCCAACATTGCGGTTGCCTGTTCTCGCTTAGAGCTAAAATTGCCCATTAATTCAACCGCCATTTCAACGTTCTGAGTGGCTGTGAGGGATTCAAACAGGTTGTGTGCTTGAAAGATAAAACCAATGCCACGCCGCACGTTGACTAGTTCAGCATTGGACATGCCCACCAGTTCTTTGCCCATAACTTTGAGGCTACCGTCATGAACCGTTCGCAGTGCGCCAATTAAACTTAAAAAAGTCGTTTTTCCAGAACCAGAGGGACCAGTGATGATAACAATTTGCCCTTTAGGAAAATCGAGGCTGATGTCAAATAAAGCCTGCTTTCGCAATTCGCCCTGACCAAAGTAGTAATTGAGATGGCGGACTTGTACTGCCAGATCATGCGGGTGGGCGATCGCCACCCCAGATGATTGGCTTTGCAGATTGCCCTTAAGATCAAATGCCATTAACCAAATACCTCCGCTGGATCAGTTGCTTGTACTTTACGGACAGCGATCGCTCCCGACACCAAACACATGAGGAAGGTGAGCACAAAGATAGTCATGGCTCGGTGGGGCAACATTTGCATGAGTAATCCAGTCGCTTCAGAGGTTTGCTGGTAAAGAATAACACTAATGCAGAAACCCGGAATGAATCCTAGAATCGAGAGAAGAATCGCCTCTTGTAACACTATTCCTAACAAGAACAGATTGCGATATCCCATCGCTTTTAACGTCGCGTATTCTGCCCAGTGATCGGCAACATCGGTATAGAGAATTTGATATACCAAAATTACACCAACAATGAAACTCATGGTGGTTAATAACGTAAACACAAAGCCGATTGTGGTATTTTCCTGCCAGTAGGTTAATTCCTGGTCAACAAAGTCTGCCTTGGTCATCACTGTAATATCCGTAGGTAATGCTCGACTCAGCGTTTCTACAATCGACTGGGCATCTGCCTCTGGAGCAACTTTAAGCAGTCCAATATCAACCGTGCCTAAACTGCGGGGATCTTCTTCTGGTCCGCGATTAGCGAAATACCGGAGAAAGTTTTGATCACTCATGACTAAATTACCGTTACCTGAAGCGAAGTCAGTGCCCAAGCTGTAGTTACCCACAACTTCAACCCGCCGTTCTGCCAGTTCGGTGACAGTTCCGGGCAGGATTGGCCCTACTTCCGATCGCGACTTTAAGTCAATCAAAACCGTATCAGGAAGTTGCAGCTGATTAACCTGTGCTTGAACTTCGGGCAAGGTTAGCACCGGATCTTGAGGATTGAAAGCTAAGACACGAACAGGCCGGGTCTTACCATCGTCAACATTCTTCCATGCGGCATCGCTAATATAGAGCGGGTAGGCGGCAGTTACACCCTCAAAGGCTCTGGCTTGATAAAGCCGTCTCCGGGCAAAAGAATCAGGGATAAACATGGCATATTTCAGTTTGCTCGTCAAAATGATGTCAGCGTTGAGCCGATCAATGACTTGCAGTTGACTATCGAACAGGGCATTTTGAAATCCCGTGAAGATGAACATTAACAACACCGCAAAAGCAACTCCCCCTAGAGAGGTAAGTAACTTGCGGCGGTTATGCGTTAAGTTAAGCCATGCTAACGGAGTGCGGCGAAATATCATGAGAATACCTCTGCTGGATCGGCTGTCATGACTTTACGAACAGACACCAATGCCGATAAACAACACATAATGAAGGTTAGGATTAACACAAAAATGGCACGGCCTAAATTCATGCTCATGGGTAGAGCGCCGCTGGTGGCGCGCGTCGTCAATTCATACAAGCCAAAGGAGAATAAATAACCTGGAACATAGCCCATGAGAGCCAGGATAATCGCTTCTTGTAGCACGACAGTAAAGAGATAGCGACCGCGATAGCCCATTGCCTTTAAAGTGGCGTATTCGGCATAGTGATCTGAAATATCAGTGTAAATAATTTGATAAACAATAACCGTGCCAACGATAAACGAAACAGCAACTCCCAAACCAAAGATAAAGCCCAGAGAGGCAGCAACGAGCCAATACCCCTGTTCACGAGCGACAATCCCGGCTTTCGTCAGTACCAAGACATCATCGGGTAAGCGGTCATCAATTTCTTTGACCATCTGTTCCAAGTTCATATTGGGTGCTATCTCAACCAGACCCAGATCAATGCGCTCCAGCGTGCGCGGACTGAGGAAGCGCAGGAAGTTTTGATCGCTCATAATCACCGTTCCGTCAGCCGTGAAACCACCACCCAAAGAATAGTTGCCAACGATTTCAACTTGCCGACGTTCTGACTCGGTTGTTGTACCCACTGCCTGGGAACCAAATTCAGGACGCGATCGCCGATCCATCAACACCACGTTAGGACGCTCCATTGCAATTAGCGTCTGTGGATCTTTTAGTTCTGGCATCAGAAATACGGGGTCGCGAGGATTAATGGCGAATGCAAACACGGCTCGACTACGGCGGGTTTCTGGATTTTTCCACTGCATATAACCCACATACACAGGCATGACTCGCCTGACTCCCCTCAATCCGGCGATCTGATACAGTCGATTTTTTGGGAATGTCTCACTTGTACTGATTTCTAACGTCTGCGGTGACACTAGAAAAATATCAGCATTCATTTGGTTGTAGATTTCAGTCGAAGTTTGTAGCAGCGACCCCAAAAAACCCAAATTCATGAAGATCAGCAACACTGCAAATGCTACGCCCGCGATCGCCACCAACAGCCGAGTGCGTTCGTTAATTAAGTTAAACCAGGCGAGGGGAGTTCTCATGACATTAAGTAGAAGTGGAATAGCAAGATAGAGCAACCCGAACCATGGAACCCTCACTCCACGTCAATCGAAACATCAACCTGCAAATTGGTCAACTTGGCGACAGATTGACTATTGTTCAGACGGATTTCAACCTCGACCACACGAGCATCTGCGTTGGCTGCTGGATCGTCATCCAAAACATTGTTCTTAAAGATTTGGCTACCAATTCGTTCGACCACACCCGTTAATGTTTGATCAAACGCTCCATTCCGACTGGTAACAGTTGCTTGCTGTCCAACCCGAACTTTGCCGACATCGCTTTCATAAACTTCAGCTACCACAAACATTTGCCGGGTATTACCTAACTCGACAATGCCGTTCTCGCTTACCACCTCACTGGGATGGGTTATAATCCGCAAAACTTCACCATCACGGGGAGTAAGAATGATGGTGCGATCGAGCTTTGCTTCTGCCAATTGAAGATTACGAGCAGCAGAGTCTACTTCAATCTGAGCTTGCGATCGCGCCATATTGGCCCGCTGCGATTCGACTTGAGCTTGAGCATTACTTAAATCAGTGCTGCGAGCAGACTCTAAACGAGCCAAATTGACTTTAGCGTTATTCAGACGTTCCTCAACTTGCCGCGTTTCCCAAAGTTGTTGATCGTATTCCTGTTGAGAGATTGCCCCTTCCCGTTGCAAGCTTTGCAAGCGCTGCAAGTCAACTCGCGCCAGAGTCAGTTCTGCTTCCAATTCCCGAATGGAGGCCTGCTGTGCTTCTATTTCCAGTAATTGGGGGCGATCGACCTGTTGCAAACGAGTTTGAGCTTCCTGAATTTGGGCTTGCCCCAGTTGCGTTTCGGCTTTTAACCTGGCTTCGGCTTCCGTCAGTTGACTAGCAGCATAATCCCGCTCTGCTAAGCGCTCCTCATAGCTGTCTAAGTAAGCAATCACCTCACCTTGCCTAACATAATCTCCCTCATCTACTTCTAATCGAGCAATGCGTTCAGTAGTCGGACCACCTACCTCAATCACCTCTCCTTGAGGCTCAATCCGTCCCAAAGCCGCCACCTGAACCTGCTCTGGCAAGGGAGCGGGTTCCTCAACCACAGGTGGCGGCGGGGGTGCAACAAGCCGAGCTAATGCAAATCCGGAAGCGATTCCTGAAGCAAGTAGGGCCAGGATGACAATCCAAGCCCCCTGCCCTTTCAATAAATCCTGCGGTCTACTGATATTCATACCCACCATCCTGGGGTACTAACTTGATAGAAGTGAATTTTTGGAGCATTGGGACTACACTGTGCAGTGCAACTGCTATCTATAATTATTACAGGGAGTCACAAATCCTGTCCAGTGCAATCCTTAACAAAAGCTTTATTTGCTCTATCCTAAAGTCATTGTCTAACCCTGTCTTCGTCCGACTGTGCGATGATTTGAGCTTGTCATGATTTGAGATTTGTGGATCACGTCTGGCGATCGCCCTTACCCATTCACTTTTATGCTAAGTTCCGACCCTCAAAAGCCTGATTTAGAACCTGTCTGCAAGCCAGAAAAGATTCTGGAAGGTGCGATGCAAGTTTTTTTGCAACATGGTTACAAAGGCACCAGCATGGATCGTGTTGCGGCCCAGGCGGGCGTTTCCAAGCATACAATTTATAATCACTTCCAGGGGAAAGACGGCCTATTTGTTGCACTGATTGAGCGATTAGTGATTCGGCATTTTCAAATGGAGTTTGGCTGTGAGTTGCCGATCGCCGATCCTCCTGAAGCAGTGTTACGGCGGATGGCAGAGATCCTGTTGGGGCGCATGGATGACCCAGAATACATTGCCTTTATTCGATTGATGATTGCTGAGTCTGGTCGATTTCCCGATCTGGCACAACTCTACATGCGTGAGGTGATTTGTAAAGGAGATGAAGTTCTCACGACTTATTTCAAAGCTCATCCTGAACTGGAGTTGCCCGATCCTCTGATTGCTGCCCAAATCTTCTGCGGTTCACTCGTTTCTCACATCCTGCGACAGGAAGTGCTGCATGGTAAAGAACTGGTATCGATCGCTAGAGGACGGTTAGTCGATGGCTTGATCCAAATATTGTTGACTGGGCGCGATCGATCTCCTATCGCAAAAGAGTAGTATCCTGTGATCCTTTAAAATCACTCGCAGCCAAGCACCTTCGCGAAGCGTCCTTATTTGTACACTATCTATACACTGGTCTGGAAGTTCTGTGAAATGTTTCAGACGGTTTCACACCCATGCATGAATGCTGGGTTTGGACTATAACTTTAAATAGTTAATTCCTCGCTCTTCTCTGAGCCAATTGACTACTGAAATCCCTCTTCCGATGTCTGGAACGAGAGAAACACTAGATTAGACTGAACTGAAAGTGGATTGTTCGTTGGCTTCAACTCATTGCTTAACCCACAATGCCGTAAGCTCTCGATCAGTAGCTCTTTCGATTATCACTCGCAGGTCAACACCCGCAATAGTTGCTCTAGTTTTCCTGAATGCATCGTGAAAAGACAGGTAAGAAGACAACTGAATAACTCGCAAGTGGGCGTTTACCCACATAGGCTAGATCCCTGCGCTGTGATTCTTACCACAACCCTAGAAGCACTGTTGCTGTTCTAATTCTTCTTGATTGAGCCAGGTTTGTTTGATAACTTTATCCGTCTGTCAATACTTATCTGTCAATACTTGTTGGGTCGATTTTAATTGACCGACTGGTAGTTTGGCAAATAAGGTTGTATTCTTTCACCTGTTCAGGTGTGAATTTTTGAACCCTATGCTCAATCAAAACGTGAGCCCTGATATTTTAACCGCATTGAATCTGGAGGAAGTAAATTCTTAATGCTCAATACCTTCAAAACCTCAATCCTCTCTCAATCTGATTTGGTTGCCCGTGAATCTGCTCCGCAGCGATTCGCCTCTGAAGTGGATAGTTACAATCTCGCAATCACCGCTGCTGAAGCCGCTGATGACCGTAAAGGTGGCAACATTTTGTTGCTGAATGTTTCAGAGGTTTCCTACTTGGCGGATTATTTCGTCGTTGTCACAGGTTTCTCCAGTGTTCAGGTAAAAGCGATCGCTCGTTCTATCGAAGACAAACTGCTAGAACAGTGGCAACGATCCCCGCTTCAGGTTGAAGGAGTGAATGAAGGAACTTGGGTTTTGATGGATTACGGTGATCTCATTGTCCATATCTTTATGCCTAAGGAACGAGAGTTCTATAATCTGGAAGCCTTTTGGAGTCATGCAGAGCGCATCCCTTATATCCCCTCGTCTCCTCTGCTAAGCTAGTGGTCTGCCAAGGAATTTTTGAGGGGTCTAAGATCCCTCAAAGATTTCTTTAATTTAATTTTTTGCGCCTCAATTCCGCAGAAATCCCTTAAATTCCAATAGCTGTGACACATCTGCCTGCAAATTCGCTTGCTCTCTATCTTTCTACATGCAATCCAGGCTCTTCTCCTTTAACTGAATTTTGCAGCGCTAACCTATCGCGTTGGGTAAATTAGAAAACCAGTGCCATCTTGCCTGAACCATGAAATCTTCTGCCCCTGTTTGTCCTGTACCCGCAGAGCAGCAACCCATCAATGAATACCAAGAATTGAGAGAATCCTGGTTTTTTCGATGGGTAACTTTAGATTTGAAGTCCTACTTAAAGCCTCTGGTCATTCTTTGGGTGTTGAGTTGGGCGATCGCCGGCCCTGTAGCCACGGTCAGCTTTCCAATGGCTAAATTGCCAATTCAATTTTTCCTGAGTGCATCTGCAGGAGCCGCTTTACTTCCTTTTCTGGCTCTGTTGCGGCTGTGGTTAGGTTGGGTCTATGTCTGCAACCGTCTGTTGCAGGCAGAAATTTTTTATGAAGAATCAGGCTGGTATGATGGACAGACCTGGGTTAAGCCAGAAGAAGTAGCGCAGCGCGATCGGCTAATTGTCACCTACCAGATCCAGCCCCTCCTCCAGCGCCTCAGACGGACATTTATCGTTGGAGCGATGATTGCTTTAGGAGGAGTGCTGGTTTGGCAGATTGTATAGACAATCAGGATGACATTAGCCTTGTGCGTTTCACCTATTTCCACTGAATCCCGGATGATGTCACATTCCAAGGCCTGTTAGAAGCAACCAAATGACACGAGGAAAACGAACCCAGACCGCGCAGATTGAAGTCCGGCTGTTGCGAGAAGGAATTACTGAATCAAAGCACTGCGTCCAGGCAACTGTAGCAGACGAGCGAGGACGCTTTTTGTCGGTAGCAGGCAATCCAGAGACAGCAACTTTCGTGCGCTCTGCCCTTAAGCCTTTCCAGGCTCTTGCTGTAACAACGACGGGAACGCTGGAACGATATGGTTTGAGCGATCGCGACCTGGCAATTATTTGCAGTTCTCATCGGGGCACAATGGAACAGGTGCGCCAAGCGTTCAATATCCTTTGGCGCTGTGATATCGACCCCTCAGCCTTGCAGTGTCCTATTCCTGAAGGTAAGACAAGCCCGTTACAGCACAATTGTTCAGGCAAACACGCAGGCATGTTGGCAGTTTGTCAACAGCGGGGTTGGGCCACCAGTGGCTATCTGCAACGAAATCATCCTGTGCAGAAGCTGATTCTATCTAAGGTGGCAGACCTCTTACGAATGCCCGCAGAAGAGTTTATTGGGGCCCATGATGATTGCGGCGCACCAACTTACTTCTTGCAACTGGGTCAAATGGCTACGTTGTATGCTCAGCTTGCCTCTGGTCACAATTTGGATATGGAAAGAATTGTGCGGGCTATGACTGGGCATCCGAAGTTGGTGGCAGGCGAGGGAGAATTTGACACAGAACTGATGCGATTGACAGAAGGAGAAATTGTCAGCAAGTCAGGAGCGGAAGGTGTTCAGTGCATTGCTCGGGTTGGTGAAGGGTTGGGCTTAGCCATTAAAGTCATGGATGGTGCCCGACGGGCTAAGTGTGCTGTGGCCATTCATCTACTCAAGCAGATGGGTTGGATTAGTCCGGCGATCGCCGAAACTCTGGGCGAAACCTACATGACCCTGAGCAAATTCAAACGTCTGGAAGTCGTAGGTGAGTTGGGGATGATTTAGCCCCTCCAACCATTACTCGATATACTTCAGCAAAATGTCTTGCACATGCCTGGACACCGCTTCGGGTTGCTCAATCATTGACATGTGTCCACAATCGGCGATCTCAGTCACATTGCTGCCGCAGGCTTGAAAGGACGGATGAAAGCTAGCCAGATGGCGGACATACTGGGGTTCCATGACTGTGTCATTAGAGCCAGCAATAAAATGAACTGGTTGTTTCAGACGAGAGATCAGACAGGGCAAGTAATGCACTTCTGCTTCTGTGGTGGAATCGAGCAACGCCCCTAAAGCGGCTTCTGGGTGAGCATTGACCCAATCGACCAGTCTTCTCTTGCCCCAATAGCGGGGTACAGGGTGAGCCACATTGACTCTCGTCATCATCAGATCAATCAACGGTAGATGGCAAAGCCAGCGAGGACGTAGTTTTACCAACTGCTGCCCTGCCGCCCGAAATTTCTCAAAGTTTTCCTTTAAATAAATGCCTCCACCTGAATTGATGCAGATCACTCCTTTAACGCATTCAGGACCTAGATCTGCTGTCCAGAGCGCAATACTTCCACCCAAAGAGTGACCAATGATCCAGGCATTTGAAATATTGAGATGTTTCAGGAGCACCAGCAAATCCTGGGCGTAGGCAGCAGGGCTATAGTTAGAACCAAAGGGCAAGGAAGGCGGCTCAGAGGGCGGCTCAGCAGCAATAGGGGCGCGATCGCCAGCACCAACAGAAACAAGTGAAGCGGGGTGCCATAGCTCTGATAAAGTATGAAACTGCGATTGGGGTGCAGGTGATGGGGGTGATGTCGGTTGGGAATCACCAAACCCGCGCAGGTCATAAGTTAGGCACTGGAATGATGCAGACAATCGTTCGACAATGGGATGCCAGTACTCCCGACTCAGCAGCCAACCATGAACAAAGACCAGAGTAAAGGGAGCATCTTGCTGAGGAGTAAGCTCATAGGCATGAGACACCCCGTCAATATCAATGTGACTAACCATACCAATTAACCATATCCATGCAGTATCTTGAAGTGTTTTCTACAGTAGTCAAAACAAATTACTCTCCTTCAAGAGACTAACCAACGGGTAAGAAGACCCTATCTCAGGCAGACTAACTGTCACCTATGCCAGATAATGTCAAGCGTACAACGACCTACACCTTCCATTTTGAACTGAACAGAACGCTATTACAAGAGGCGAACCTGGTAAAATTCCGTTGCTGTCTATCAATGCAACGTGAGTCTCCAATGAGGAGGTGGGGGTGTGCAACACCCCCACCTCCTCAGGAAGCAGGAAAGAAAACTGTGTTTTCTCAGGAGTTCGCCAGTCTGCCCTGGAAATTTTTCGTGCTGCCAAAACTCCCAAAAGCCTGTTTATCAAATTCACAAGATATAGCTGTAGCCATTTTTCTTAGGACGTTTTTGTGGGGGCGCGAAGCGCCCCCACAAAAACGTCCATGTCCTAACCGCCGTGGCTACGGCTATACAAGCTGAGAGGGTGTTTAAGGCTGTCCTTTTGCTATCAGTTTACTCATTCATATTCCGGTAAGTGGCGACAGCAGAAGGTGAAATGCGGTTGAGATAGCGGAAAATCCAGTATTTGAAAATAGTGTCCAGGATCACCGGGAAAGTTGCAATGAAGAGAAAGATAAAATTGCGATTAGCGGGTAACCCCAGATGCCTAGAAATCCCTTCCAGGAGAACTTCCCAACCATGGGGTGAGTGGAATCCGACAAAAATATCTGTCAGCAGGATAATAATGAAAGCCTTAGCGCTATCGCTCAAGCCGTAAACGAGTTCATCAAAGAAGGATTTGAGCACGGCTAATTCTCGCTTGCTGTTAAGAATTAGGATGACGAAAGCAGCAACGGAGAAAATGTCAGCAAAAACATTTTTAATTGCATCGTTACTGGCTTGGCGAGATACTTCTTGAATTTCTATTGCTCTTTGATGCAATTTTTCTTCCATCTCTTCCGAGGAAAGAGCGTCTGCACCCCCGATCAGCGCATGAAATTTCAGTCGTTCCTCATACAGATGCAGTTCAAGTAGGGCTTCCTCCTCCATTTCACGGTTAAGGAAAATAGCCGCCTGCTCATTATCCCGGAAGCGATCGACGATTGGACCAACGATAACAATCTTAGTCAACTGTTGAGTTAGCAGGGGGATCGTAATCAGTAGCAGAATGATCCGTAATGAGATGATCGTTCTGGCTTTAGAGTTACGAAAGTTCTCAACGACTTCTTCTTCAGCTTTGGGATCAAGTTCTCGCTTAATTCGATCTACTGTCTTGAGAATCGAGCGAGGTAAAACCCCAGTCTTATCAACTAAAGACTCTACATCATCTACACTGGAGCTAGCCCTGGCTGAATTAGAGGGTTTGGAATTTTTGGTTGGAGATGTCATTAACTGAAGCTTTGAGGAATTAGACAGTTGGGGGGCTGGCTCAGCAAGAGTAGTTTGCTCTTGGAGCGAGTCAGGGAAGGGGACAAGAGAAGTCGAAGATGACTTGGTTGAGGTGTATGGCGAGATGACAGTGTCAATGAATTTGAGCTTTTCCAAATAGATGGCGGGTTGGTCAACAAAATCCAGGTCTTGCCAATTTTCTGAAGAATCCAGGCCAGCTAGATCTGCCGAAGTTCGACCATTAATTTGGTTAGAAATTTCCAGGATAGATTTACTTGTTCTGAATTCTGTTAATCTAATCTTAATAATATTTAAGTACTTTTTCAGTTCTGCCTGAAAATAAGCTTGAACGCTCTCGCCATATTCACTAGATTCAGTGGATATGATTTGCCCATTAAAATGGGTTTCCTCGATCGATCTGATTCTGAGAGCAGCGTCATATGCTTCATCCAGGGCACGCTCTGGGGTTCTGCGAAACCATTGATTCGCTGCTTTGAGAGAACGTTTTAGCAGGTTGACAGGGGAAGTTTTCATCCTGGAGTGAGTCGGCATCTAATGAAACCTATAATAGTTTTGGACTGTAAGGATCAAATCTTTGGCTCTTCTTGTACAGTCATTTAGACAGATGGTTTAGACAGATGATTTAGTACAGATGATTTAGACAGAGTGCATCCTGGTTTTGCGAGTGGCGCGGGCGCAGTCCACGCCACTCGCAAAACCAGGTTTAGAAGATTACAAAAGTGGAATGCACTCATTTAGACAAATGTAGATCAGTGTTAAGGAAACATGGGTTAAACTCTATAAATTCCTCCCATAGAAATTATTCCCCAGTCAGATTGGAACGCAACACTGAGCAGAGGTGTTGCGTAAAGGTATGGGTAGAGGTAATGGTCAGCAAGTACACCTGCCTCTTTAGCTCGTTTAATCCCTCAAGGTAAATAGGATCATATCAAATTCATTTCAAGGTGATTGGTCTTGACTGACTCTATTTGGATTGTGGGTTCTGTTTACAGTGGCAAGACTCGGAAACTAATTGAGTCGATCGCTCAATGGGAGCAACAGATGAGACCCCACGGGCGTGAACCAGGCAAAAGAATTTTAGTTTTCGCTGCCAATGGTGATAATCGGCTGGAATTAGCCGAGCGCATCCTGGTGTCAACCCACAGCCAAATATTGTTCGACTCCAATACGCCTTTAGGTTTTTTTCAGAATGAAGTCACCCTCTTCTGGCCGCTGTTAGCAGAGCAGTTGGGGTTAGGCATTCAATTTCCCCTGAGACTGCGTCCCGAAACCGAGCAAGAACTGGCTACGCAACTTTGGCAACCTGAATTAGACAGCGGTCAATTAGCCCAACCGGGTATCACAGATTACTTCATGGTGCGGCGATCGCTCGATCTGCTGCAACTCGCCGCCGCTAGTGGCACTCCGTTAGAAGACATTGCTTTGATTTTGCAAGATGGCTTTCGGGGTCAAGAGATCCCTGAAGACTTGTGGGATGGCATCGGTGCTGTGTTATTGCGCTGGCGGGATTGGTGTTTGGCACGGGGGCTGTTAACTTACGGGATTTTGACTGAACTTTACTGGCGCTACCTGCTACCCCATCCCACCTATCAAGATCGCCTGTTGCAGCGTTATGGGGCCGTCGTGGCGGATGATGTGGATGAATATCCGGCGATCGCTCATACCCTGTTCAGCCTGTTGCTCAATCACAAGCGACCCGGAATTTTTACCTACAATCCAGACGGAGCCAACCGATTGGGATTGGGGGCTGATCCCCATTATTTGTCCCAATTAGCAGAACGCTGTCGGGTCGAACTGGTTGATCCCATGCCAGAGGTGTCTTTGGGAGCGATTTGGGGAGAGGCGATCGCCAAGTGGGTGAGCGAACCCATGTTGCTGCCAGAACTACCGCCAACAATCCAGGTAATACAAACCACCTCTAGAGCCGAATTGCTGCGGCAGACGGCGGAGGAGATGGCGACTGCCATCCACACGGGTGCAGTGCAGCCCTCAGAGGTAGCTGTCATTGGGCCGGGGTTAGATGCGATCGCCCGCTATACCCTCCGCACCCTGCTAACCAATCGCAGCATTCCCGTTGAATCTTTAAACGAGCAACAACCACTGATCAGTTATCCACTAGTGCGGGCCTTATTGACCTTGATGGCCTTGGTCTATCCTGGACTGGGACGCTTAGTCAGTCGAGAAGCGGTGGCTGAAATGTTGGTTGTGCTCAGTCCTTCGGCCATCACAGGAGTAGGATTAGCATACCTGGAAATGGCTCGAATCGATCCTGTTCGAGCCGGATTGATCACAGATCACTGCTTTGTTCCTGATCCAGAACATCCCCGATTACTGCCCGTGACCCACTTTCCTCGTTGGGATCGATTGGGATATCAAGCCACCTCGGTTTACAACGAATTGATTCAATGGATTGCCACCCAACAGGTGCAGCAACAGCAACGCCTGCTCTCCAGTCCAGTGACGCTGCTCGATCGCGCCATTCAGCGGTTTTTGGGCGGCGGCAACCAGTTCTCCTACGACCAGTTGGCGATACTTCGAGAACTGATGGAAACAGCACAACACTACTGGGAAGTCGATACCCGGTTACACCACAGCAGCCTTCCCAGGCGACGAGACATCTCAACCGCAGAAACCGTTGGTCAGTTAATTCAACTGCTCCACAACGGCACCATTACGGCTGATCCCTACCCAGCCCGTCCGCTCAATCCAACTCAGCAGGCAGTCACCTTAGCGACTATTTTTCAGTACCGCTCCTACCGTCGATATCATCGCTGGCAATTTTGGTTAGATGCGGGTTCTGCCTTTTGGCTGAGTGGGGGTGGGGGATTGTTTGGTGCTCCTTTGTTTTTGCGAGAGTGGTCGGGCCGGCCCTGGACGGCAGCAGATACGATGGCGGCGGATCAACAACGCTTGAGACGGCAAATTTTAGATCTTTTGGGTCGAGCGGGTGAAAGGGTCTATCTCTGTCACAGTGATTTAGCCACCAATGGACAAGAACAGGGTGGACCTCTCTTAACTCTAATCAACGCAGCTTCACCTGTAATTGGCAAAAATGTGGGCGAATTTAGCCTCGCCAGCCAATAGAATGAGGAGACTAAATCTATAGCGATCGAGTGGTGGACACATGAAAACTGGTCAACTGATTGTTCTGACAGGCCCAAGCGGAGTCGGTAAAGGAACGCTACTTAGATTACTTCTGCAACAGCATCCATCACTTTACCTTTCAATATCGGTGACAACGCGATCGCCCCGTCCTGGGGAAATTAATGGTCAGCATTATTACTTCATCGATCGCCGCCAATTTCAGCGGATGATTGATCAGGGCGATTTATTAGAATGGGCAGAATTTGCCGGAAATTACTACGGTACGCCGCGTCGTCCAGTTGAGCAGCAAATTCGCGCGGGCAACTGGGTGGTGTTGGAGATTGAACTTCAGGGAGCCAGACAAATTCGTCGTTCCTTTCCAGCAGCCTTGCAAATTTTCATCCTGCCGCCTTCATTAGATGAATTGGAATATCGCCTGCGGTGTCGGGGTCATGATTCGGAAGCTTCCATTCGTCAGCGTCTGAATCGTGCCAAATTAGAAGTTGAGGCGGCAGATGAGTTTGATTTGAAAGTGGTCAATGATGATCTGGAAAAAGCGCTGAAGCAGATTGAAGCGGCTTTATTTTCTCCAGTGCCGGAAGCATGTGTATCGGGAACGTAGCAATTCATACATTCTCTGACTGCAACAGTCCTGCTGTTCAAAACGTGAGTTTGATAGCCCCATTTTGGGGATGTTTCGCAGTGCAAAGCATCCCCAGAAGCCTGTTCATCGAATTCCTGTGTTCACAGGTTCGGGTTGCTGGTGTTCTGTCAGCAAGTTTTGGGGGCTGCTCCCCAAACTTCTTAACATTTGACAAATCTCCAAGCCCACGTTCAAGATGCCGTCTCTGCGGAGGTTTGATCCCAGTTAGGCAGCGAAATCCCAGAAAGCGAAAAATGAGATTAGACAACATCCTTTTTTGTCTGGTCTGCGATAGGATAAGTGCTTACCTGCGTTCTACCAATTAGTGAAAGTAACGAGATTTCCGAAAACACATCTCTGCATGAGGGATGTGCGGTGGGGATCATCTCTCCTATCCCCCTCCTATCCGTGGGCAGGTGCTTTCCCAGAAATCTCTGGCCTGGTTGATCGCTGACTTGTATTAGCTAACTGCTTCCAAGCGATTTTGAGCACTATGGATAGCAATCAGACATTTGCCCCAGCAGATGCCTCACCTCCCTCTTTTGAGACCCCACTGGATACAAGTATCATTCCAGTTGCTCCGCCCAATTTCAAATCGGGCTTTGTTGGCATTATTGGTCGTCCAAATGTGGGCAAATCGACTCTCATGAATCAACTGGTTGGGCAAAAGATTGCCATTACGTCCCCTGTTGCTCAGACAACTCGCAATCGCTTACGGGGCATTTTGACCACGGCAACAGCCCAGATTATTTTCGTTGATACTCCAGGAATCCACAAACCCCACCATCAACTGGGCGAAGTTCTGGTGCAAAATGCCAGAGTAGCCATTCGATCTGTGGATCTGGTGCTTTTTGTTGTGGATGGATCTGGTGTCTGTGGAGGGGGCGATCGCTATGTGGCAGATCTTTTGAAGCAATCCAATACGCCTGTTATTCTCGGCATCAACAAAATTGACCAACAATCCACCGATGCCAGCGACATCAATCAAAGCTATTTGCAACTGACGGCTGAGCAAGAGTGGCAGGTGGTCAGATTTTCAGCTTTAACTGAAGCAGGTTTAGCCGAACTCCAAGAGGTTCTGGTTAGTCACTTACAACCTGGCCCTTACTACTATCCTCCCAATTTAGTCA
>Ga0224723_1000209_pt1 | contig 40581 bp, 35 predicted proteins | sample Balambano_FR2_Me_FD_161647 | JGI IMG/M metagenome (GOLD analysis project Ga0224723, IMG submission 161647) | Freshwater sediment microbial communities from Lake Towuti, South Sulawesi, Indonesia - Balambano_FR2_MetaG | ecosystem: Environmental > Aquatic > Freshwater > Lake > Sediment | place... | reverse complement strand
CCTGTAGTCGGCGGGGCATGGCTCATCGTCCTTTTTTATATTCATTTTACCTTTATTTGTCGGATGCACCACTTAGCATGTGCTATTTGTGTTATGATAGGGTGGTTGATTGAGCTTTGTTTTCTTTCGCTTTCGTTACATTACAAAATGATTGGCGAGGTCGTTGATCCATGAACAGAACCTACACAAATGCCACATGGAGGGTCGGGCGCAAAGAACTGCTTGCAATGGCTGCAGGTATTGTCCTTTTTGGCTTGCTTTCGTGGATCAGTAATTTTGCCAATCTTGCGGGGACGGTTGGCGCGGATATTCGCCCGGCGGTGGCTATCCCAATCATCTTTGGGTTTATCTTTGGTCCTACAGTTGGGTTTGTGACGGGCATGTTCGGGAATATGGCTTATGACTTTCTTTATGGCTATATACCCTCGCCTCCTATGGAAGGTAGCGTGTATGCGACTTCCCTTGCAACTGTTACTGCAACCTACTATCTCAACTGGCAAATTGGCAACGGCATAAGTGGTCTTGTTCCAGGCATCATGGCGCTTTATCATCGTCGTTATCTTACGTGGGGGGATCAGTTTCAAGCGCTGATTTATATGGTTTTGGGCATTGGGTTGGGGATTGGTTTTGCGGCTGTGACCGATACGTTCATCTACACGGACTATTCCCTTCAATATTCATTGGAAGCGCAGTTTGTACCTATATTTACGCAAAATCTCCTAAGCGTAATTCTGTTTGTGCCGATCGTTTTGTACAACTACGCTCGGCGCGACTTATTCTCTCGTGAAATGCTAAGCTCAGGGTTGCTCCGTCGTCTGGTTGGGTTGCTCATCGTCACGGCGGGCATCCCGACTATTCTGCTAAGCTTTTTCCTTTATCAACAGGATCTGACTAATCAAGCACAAGTGGCTCAGATACAGGCACTCGAGGAGTTCATCGCTTCAGGTGAAACGCAAGCTGCCGTTGAGGGTCAGGAACCTGCTGTAAATGAAGACACGACCAATTCGGTGCTGATCGGACAGGTCTTTATCGTCATTTTGATCTCGTCGGTGGTTGTATTGGTCAATGCTGTGTTGATCTCTCAAAGTATCTCTCGCCCGTTGCTGCTTGTGACGGATGCTGCCCGTCAGATGCAGCTCGGTAAGTTGAGTTTGGCTAGAGCCAAGGAGTTGAAAGAAACTCCGGCAACGGATGAGGTAAGTCAGTTGAGTAGTATGTTTGGTAGCATGGCAACGGAAGTTCTGGCGCGTGAAGAAGCACTTAAGCAGCAGTTGGAATCGTTGAAAATCGAGGTCGATCTGGTTAAACAGAATAAACAGGTCTCCGAGATCACGGAAACAGATTTCTTCCGAGATCTTCAGAATAAAGCGAAACATATGCGTACCCGTGAGGCTGGCAATACCGGACTTGTGCCTATCATTGCCATGCCTGAATCGCGAGTCGAGACTGAGGAAACACATCCTCCGAGTGCATCGTTGCTGACGGATGAGGAAGAAGAACCCACAGCCTAGTATGAGCAGTGAACGGATAAAACCCTATAGCGATATTCCTGCGCCGCCTTTGCAAAACGATGACTGGCGGACTCATGCGTTGCGATTTACGCTTGATCCGTTGACTGTGATGAATGAGTTAAAGGCGTATGGTAACGTCGTTGCTCTTGTGCAAGGGGGTAATGGCGCTCTCATGTTTCCTGGCGAAGACTGTCCTGGTACGATCTTCGTTTTTGGCGCTGATCTCAACCGTCAAATTTTGACCCGTACTGATGACTTCCATTCGGGTCCGATTATTGGTCCTATTTACAGTGCGTGGAAAGATGATCCACGCCTGGCTGTGCTAAAGCGTGTTGGTACTGGCTTATTTAGTTTGAACGGTGAGGCTCATCAGCGGCAGCGCCGCCTTATTCAGCCTGCATTTCATCGGAAGCAAATTGAGCTATATGCTCGAAACATGATTGAGATTGCTGGGCGTACTGTCCAGAAATGGGAGGTTGGGCAGCGTCTTGATTTTCAGCGTGAAATGTTTGATCACACGCTGCTGGTGGCGGGTAAATGCCTTTTTGGTCAGGATTTTGGTGATGCAACCTACCATATAGGGAATCTGATACAGCGCTGGCTTGAACTTATTCCTCTGGTCGCTGTAGAAGCGCCTGCTGATGACTATGAGGCATTTTTTAAGGTTTCTCGCCAGATTGACGATCAGATACGCTCGATTATTTCACTTAAGAGGAGTGGTGTTGGGGAAGGTCAGGATGTGCTGGCTGAGTTAGTTCGTGTTCGGGATGATGCTGGTGATGTCCTGACTGAAGATGAGCTTATTGGTCATATAAATATTCTGCTGACGGCTGGTCATGAAACGACTGCAAATGTCCTGTCCTGGACAGTGTTTTTGCTTGCTCAGCATCCTGATGTTATGCGGCTTGTTTATGAAGAACTTGATCGTGTTTTGTGTGGAAGCGCTTTGAGTATTGATAAGCTGTCCGATCTTGTGTTTCTGGATGACGTAATCCGTGAAAGTATGCGGGTTTTTCCCCCGGTGACAATCGGCTCTCGTGTTACGTCTCACGAGACAAATCTTTTGGATTACCACCTGCCTAAAGGGACTGAAGTTGTTTTTAGTCATTACCACACGCATCATGATCCAGTGTTATATGAGGAGCCGAGCCGTTTTATTCCTCAGCGTTGGTCTGCTATTCAACCTACTCCGTATGAGTATTTGCCGTTTAGCGCTGGTGTGAAGATGTGTATTGGGGCTCCTTTTGCTCTTATGGAGATAAAGATTACGCTTGCTATGTTGCTTCAGCGGTTCCGTTTTAAGGTGGTTGGTGATTCAGTGATTCAGCGTCATGTTTGGGTGCCACTTCGTCCTGATCATATGCCTTTGGTTGTTTGTGAGCAGGATGGTTGTTTTGAGGATTCAAGTGCGGTTGTTGGGGGAAGTATTCTGGAGATGGTTAGCTTTTAGTGTCATGACTATGCGAAGCATAATGGTTTCTATGTCTTAAACCTGTTTACGTCAGCATTCCCAACTCCAGAGCAATAAGCTTCAAAAGCACTTGATCGCGCTGGTCAACGCCAAATTCGCGCAGCAATTTATACGTATGATCTGCCAGCGCATAAGCAGGTTTCAAGCGCAGTACTTCCTCGATAAAGTTCATCATCGACTCACAGTATCGGAGTGTACTAAACGTCTGATGCGCGTATGAAGCACCATTTTGTCCCAACTTCAGACGATACGTTTCATCCTTCACAAGGAGTTCCAGTACCATCTGAAGACTTTCTACGCTGTTTACTTTCGCAACCGTCGTCTCAGGAAATTCATCATAGTAACCATGCTTCCATACAACCGTTGACTTGCCATACCACAGCGACTGCATCAGGCTGGCTGACGATTCGCCAAAGTGCGGATTGCGGAGATTGATAATCACGTCGGCTGCGCCAACATACTCAGCGAGAGTCTCGTCTGACACAAAACCGTGAAACCTAATTTGATTCCTGAGGTTATGCCGCTCAATCAGTGGATCCAACTGGACTTTATACCACTCAGGGAGATCGCCAATGAGATCGTAAACAACTCTATCTCTCATGAGAGGCGAGTGAGCAATGGCTTCTATAGTCAGGTGTACAGCCTTATTTGAGTTCAAGTTTCCGAACGTGAGCAGACGAATCTTGTTCGGTTCATTGACAACTGGTGAATTTGCTGGAAGTGAATTCACGAAGACTGGAAAATGAATGTGCTGAACTGGAAATGAGGCGAACTGTTGAACAGCTTCACAGGCAAAACGGCTGTGCGCTACGACAGCTAAGGCATTGCGAAGGGCAGACCGCGCCATATGAAATTCCAGCATTGCTGAGGACATCCAAACGTTGTCTATACCATCCCCTTTTACCCGTCCGGACGCAACATCCTCCCCAAATTTCTTACCTGCTTCACCGTGTGAGTATAGGAGTTCTCGCACATAACCCTGCGGATTATTCAACCTCGCAAAGTACAAGCCGGAAAAAAAGTGATTCATGACCAGATCATGCACGATACTAATCCCCGGTATCTCCATTGCCGAGAAGTAAATATCCCCATGATTACCGAAGTGATCGCCCAGGTTGTAGATACAAATGTCATGCTGTCTTAAGCGTGCCTGTGTCGCTTCCAAACCAAGCGTTCTAGAAAAAATGAGATTCGCCTTTGGGAGCCATGTTTCGGCGGGGCTGCTCACATCCGAGACAAAAATAGTTACATCTGCGTACTTGGTCAGTTCAGGATAAATGACGGAGCTGTAATGCCCGATAGCATTTCGACTGGAAAATGGCGTAAACCAGGCAATCTTCATTCCCTTATCCAATCAGAACAACCCTAACCTAACTGACTAAACAATCTACCACGCGATCCCACGTAATTTGGTGTCGTGAAATCGTCTCATAAGCGTCTTGTCCCATCTCGGCAGCCAGCGCCTTTTTTGCCCATAGCTGTTCCATTGCCTGCGCGACCGCTTTGGGGGTTGGTTGGACAACCAGCCCGTTCTGCCCATCAACAATCACGTCGAGTGTTCCCCCTGAATCGGTACAGGTAATGACTGGCTTATGCGAATGAAACGCTTCCAGCGTCGAATATCCGTAAGAGTCTTCATCATAAGCCAGGTAGAACGCCGCAACACAATTTGCAGTCAGGATAGCTTTCTCTTCTTCGCTGACCCAGCCCTTGAAAATCACTTTATCCTTTACACCGCAACGTTCCACGAGAGCCTGTACTTCACGTTCATACTCATCAGTTTCTGTCTTGCCCACGAGCAGTAACTTAAAGTCAGAGCGCACATATTGCATCGCTTCAATTGCCAGAGACTGCCGCTTGATGGAATTAATGCGACTGGTAAAGAGGAAATAATCGCCCTGCCCTCCTGCCTTAAACAATTCGGCATTTGGCAGCGGGTGATATAGCACACCATCGGCATCAATATCGTTAAATTGCTTGAGGCGATTCACCAGCACCTTTGAAATGGTATAAATTTTTCGGGCTTCCCTCATATAGAGGGTGTCAGACTTCTTGAGCATTTCTCGGAAATGCAACCCCTCAGCGTCGTTTGTGACGTCCTGATAAGGTGTACCCCACAAATCATACGCGGTGCGATGATGATGGATAAACCACATCCGCTTGTTTGGGTGCTGCAACGCGAATGACGGATAGCGTATCGTGATCAGCGTATCCACGTTATCCCCGGAAGCATTTGTCACATCAAGGCTGCGAATTGCGAGCGTTTGCGAAAGTAATTCCCGCCAGTAACTCCGAAGTGGGATGCGAACGGTATCTACATCGTAGCCGTGTTTTCTCACTGTAGCTTCCAGGCTGTCCACAATCGCCGTTCCGCCACCCTTAATAAAGGGAACGTAGGTTGAAGCGATCAATACACGGGTCATTCAATATACCTGACCTAAGAAAGCAGATTATCCAGAACATTTTCCCAACGAATGTGATGTTTACTCAGGGTTTGATAGGCTGCCTCGCCCATTTCCTGCGTGCGTTTGCGATCAGACCACAATTTTTCCATGCCCTCTGCCAGCGCTTTTGCTTCTGGTTGGAGAATTAAGCCATTCCACTCATGCTCAATCACTTCATCTGTACCACCAGAGTCTGTAAGCGTGATGACTGGTTTATAAGAGTGAAATGCTTCAAGGGTTACATAGCCATAAGAATCTTCATCAAATGGGATGTAAAGCGCGGCACAGGCACCCGCCATCCAGCGTGCTTTTTCCTCGTCGGAAATGTATCCCAGCATGACAACGCGATCCTGTAAACGGTAGCGCTCAATCAGGCTGTTGAGATGCTTTCCATAAGTTTCACCGTCCGGCTTGCCAGCCAGAACCAGTTTGAAATTTGATTTCACGTATCGCATTGCCTGAATTGCCAGTTCCTGTCGTTTACCTGACGTCATCCGGCTAGGGTAAAAGAAGTAATTGCCAAATTCGCCTGCATGATATATTTCAGGCTGAAGCAGGGGGGGATACAAAACCGCTTTAGCGGAGATGCCGTTAAATCGCTCCAGCCGCCCCGCGACAATCTTTGAATTTGTGTAAATCTCTGTTGCTTCACTCAGATACAGATTGTCCGCCTTGATAATCATCTGTCGTATGGCTCGCCCTTCTGGCGTGTCCGGAATATCTGCATAGGGTGTATCCCACAATTCGTAAGCCTGGCGGTGCTGATGTAATAACCAGAGCTTCTTATTCGGGAATGGCACAAGGTAGGAAGGAAACTTCAATCCAATCATCAGGTCAGGGGTAATTCCAGCATCAATCTTCAAGAGCCGTGCCGCCAGCATATGCCGTGGAATCATCTCCGCCGGATACCACCGAAAGGGGATGTTGATGATCTCCGCTTCGTGACCCATCTCTCGAATTTGATGAGCCAACGTTTCGGCGAGATACTCCGCACCACCACGAACGAACAACACCTGCGTATTAACAATGGCTACCCGCATCGAACCACTCGTGACATAAAGGAGTCTCCACTGCTACGCATGATGTTTGGTCTCCGTCAAATTTGTGGTTGACGCGAGCATTTTCAAAAGATCATTCAAAGCGCGATCACGTTCAATGCTAAGTTGTTGATACTCAAGAATAATCTGATCGCGTTGTGTTAGCGCTTGCTGCGCCCGGCGTAGGCTTTGCTCCCGTTCTGCAAGAGCCACCCGGAGCGATTCCAACCCCTCGCCGCCTTCACGTAATCTTGCCTCCAGTAACACAAGCTCTTGTCTGAGTTTCTCCAGTTCGTTTTTCGCAATCTGCTCAAAAACTTCGTTCTGCGCGATGCGCTCGCTTTGCAGCAACTCAAGTTCACCAGTCAGGTTATCCCTCGCCTCAGCCGTTTTTTGCAGCATACTAGCAAGCTGATCACGGCTATTTGACAATTGAGTAACTTGCTGGAGGGCATCGTGATACACCGCATAAGCACGCTGGAGAGAGTTGTTCGTCGTCAGTCCAAATATCGGCATTATCTGCACGACGAAGCGATAACGCATTCGCCCTAGAAAACTACCAGAGTGTTCAGGCAAACTCATAACATTGGGGAGTCCTGTAGAAAATTTCGCGGCAGGTATGCTCGAATATGCGTCCAGGTCCTGAACGCCAAAAACTGTCTCATATTCTACATGATCCAGCAATCGGCGATACAGCAGTTCCCCCGTCGGAAGCCCTGATGGCATTAGAACCTCATTCTCAACTTTGAGTGTACCAATCAAACGCTAAACATCAACTGTCAGACAGGTATTTTAGCGTGAATTTGCTCGTCAATACTTGCTTTCATCACCTGACATACGTGTTCGACATCTTCCCTCGTTAGCTTTGCAGATGAAGGAAGGTTGATACCCTGTTTGGATAGTGTGGTAGTGATTGGAAATTTTTCATCGCCATCCCGATCTTCATAGGGAGGCAAAACATGCATTGGATAGAAAAAGGGGCGTGTCTCAATACCGCGTTCATCCAGTTGACGAATGAGGGTATCACGATCAATAGCATCCGGTAAGACGATAGAATACAACCAGTAAACGTTTCGCGCCCATGCTGCCTGCACAGGCAGCAATAGTCCTTCCATATCACTGAGGTATTCGTTATACCATGCTGCCACTTCAAGGCGTCGTTCAATGAACCAGTCAATTTTTTCCAATTGGGCAAGCCCAATAGCAGCCTGAATGTTCGTCATACGATAGTTATAGCCCACCACCGGAAACCAGTAACGGCGCTGAGGATCCATACCCTGCCCTTTATACAGCCGCACCTGTTGAGCCAGATCATCGCTATTGGTCGTCACCATCCCGCCTTCGCCCGTTGTGATGATTTTATTGCCGAAAAAGCTGAATGTGGCAATTTCGCCGATACCGCCGACGCGCTGCCCCCGATACTCCGCGCCATGTGCTTCGGCGGCATCTTCGATAATGACCAAACCGTGCGCCTGCGCCAGATCATGAAGCGGCTGCATATCCGCCGGGTGCCCGTAGAGATGCACAGGCATAATTGCTTTTGTATGGGTTGTGATCTTGCGTGCTACATCCTGTGGATCCAGAGTCCACGTTTTGGGATCTACATCGGCAAAAACAGGGGTCGCGCCGCAATATACGACTGAGTTCGGCGAAGCGATATAGGTTAAGTCAGGAACAATGACTTCATCACCCGCCTGTATACCCAGCACGAGCAGCGCAACGTGAAGGGCAACAGTACCATTGAAGACACCTATAGCATGTTTGACATTACAAAACGCGGCAAACTCTTCTTCAAAGGCATTGACGTACTTGCCACTCCCTGAAATCCAAGCTGTATCTATGCAGTCATTCACATAGCGCTTTTCATTTCCGATAAGAACGGGTTCAGCAACAGGAATGCGCTTTGTATAACCCATGATGCCTCTGCTACTAAGAGAGAAATGCTCTTGCACATTGCTCACGAAACAGTATACGTGACATCAACATTTCACTCAAGCCAAAGTGGAATTATACAAATTGCCTAAAGTTGGAGACAGGGTTAAGCACCGGACAGTGCTATCGCTTCAAACAGATGCACATACTGATGAGCAATTTCATCCCATGTGGGACGCTGATCGTCTCGCCCCTGCATTGCCGACTGTTTATAGGTATCGTAGTTCAGCAAAAGATGTCTCATTGCTTGCAACATCGCCTCAGATGAGTAAGGGTCAAACCAGCCAATGTGTGCAGATCGCACTGCGAGATGTTCCCGCATCACTGGAATATCTGAACACAACACAGGAATACCATAGGCAAGCGCTTCTTCAACTGGATAGCTTCCTCCGCCTTCTGCATAGCTGGGCATAATCAATGTGGTTGCGCCCCGCATAATCGCACCCAATTCCTCATTGTTTACATAGCCAAGAGAAATCACTTCCGAGCCGAGTTTCAGATCTAAGCGCCGAGCCAAACCATACAGGTGGTCCTGCCGCCAGTATGTATTTTTTGATAATGACCAATTACTCTCCAACACCTCAACGCCCTCTCCTATCAGAACGAGGGGCATTTGTTTGCGATCTTCAAGTCTCGCCCATGCTTTGAGCAGCGTTTCATGATTCTTATGTGCATTGATGTTCGCGGGATAAAGAATGTATTGCCGAGGTAAACCAAGTGTTCGGCGCATTGTTTCATCGTCTTCTTCATTCCAGACAGGGGACTCTGGCAATATATTGTGATAAATCACTTTTGCCTTACTCGCCATATCTCCAAAGTGGTGAACGAGCTTTTCCCGAACCGCATTTGACGATACGACAAGATGTGAATTTTCCACCCAGCTTCTTGCATTTTCGATTTCTCTTGCTGCCAGTTTGCCCCCCAGTATTTCAGGAAAATCGAGAAATGTCGTGTCCTGATAGGTGCAAATGACAGGCTTCCCCACTTCATAATATCGCTGCTTCTGGGGCCAGAAAGCATACATAACATCGTATGATTGCATGGTCTGACGCAGCAATTTCTCGCGGCGGCGATCCAGTAAAGGGGGAAGCGAGTTACGTCGCGCATAAGACTGAACAGCAGCAATCCCTCTCACTGGCATTGTCTGATTCAATGCCTTTTCGATGGCGATAGGAGGAATTACTTGAATGTGCATCTTCGGTGTGTCGAGCGTTTCAAGATATTTTGCATGCGCCGCACCGTCCTCGATTACGACCGTTAAACGCTCAATTGAGGGGTGTTCAGCAAGCGCTGATGCCAGACGGGAGAGTAAGCGCACGCCGCCGCCTAAATTCAGCATAGAACAGTAGATCAATATCCGCATTGAGATTCGTCTCTCATCAATCGCTGTTTATAATTACTTCGTCAGGCATCCTTGAGAGTGTAATACATGTCTATTCTAACCGTTACCCCCAATGCCGCGATTGATCGAACGCTTGTCGTGCCGCATTTCGCAATAAATGGCGTTTTTCGTGAAACTGAAAAATGGATTGCAGCAGGCGGAAAAGGAATCAATGTCGCCCGCGCAATCCATCATCTTGGGGGAAAAGCCATCTGCACGGGCTTCATCGGTGGATGGAACGGACAATATCTCGCAGATTTACTCAGTGAAGAAAATATCGAAAGCAAGTGGACTCTTGTATCGGGTGAGACCCGAAACTGTACCATCATCGTTGATTCTTCGACAGGAAGCAACACTGTCGTGAATGAACAAGGGGCTTCTGTGAGTGCTGAGGACTGGATACGGCTAAGCAATGATGTCCTTGAGGCAGCAATCAAGTGTTCCATTATCTGTTTCTCTGGAAGTTTGCCTCCCGGTTCAATCGTGAACGACTATCTTCATCTGATCAGCAAACTGATGACACAGGGAAAGTCCGTATGGATAGATACGAGTGGTGAGACGCTTCATGCCGCAAGTCAACAGATAGATGCTCAAATCAAAGTGAATCGGCATGAACTTGGAGACCTGCTTGGGTTTCCCATTACCCGTCAGGATGACTTGCGAAGAGCCGCCGACATTATCTTAAAACGACAATGCAAAGCCGCTGTCATAACCTTGGGTTCACAGGGTGCAGCATACATCAGCCGAAATGGACAGTGGGTCGTCAGTTTGCCGCCTGTCAACGCCTTCTGCGCGGTGGGCAGTGGTGACTCATTTTTGGCGGGGCTTGTATGCGGCGAAGCATTGAAGCTTCCCCCTGATGAATGTCTTCGGATGGGCGCTGCGGCGGGCACCGCCAACACTCTGATCATCGGAGGTGGACGTTTTCTTCAGGAAGACTATGAACGCATGCTTTCCAAAACGGTTGTAACCAAGTTGTGATAAGAATCGCGTGGGTCTGGCGCTCGACTGGTACTGCTTTAGTTGCGAGTATTGAGACGCTTCACTAAGAATATCGCTGCTTGTGAAAATTGCCACATGAGTTTATAGCTATTCAGAGACCTTGTGCTTGTATTTCGCAGAATGCGGCGCTATGTTATTGCTTTCATGGTGTGCGGTAAATGGCAGTATTCAAGAAGGGGATTCATCCACTGTGATTCAACTGATGCATAGTTTTCGCGGCGCTGTCGCGCCAGCAGCTATTCTGGAAGCCGTTCGTAAAGGTGAGATTGCCTCCTTCTGCCTGTTCAATTTCAATTATGAAAATCCTCAGCAGTTGCGTCAGCTTACGGACAGCTTGAACAACGCCGCCCGTGAAGGTGGGCAGCTTCCACCACTGATTGGGATAGATCAGGAAGGTGGGCAGCTTATGGCGATTGCCAGCGGCGTTACCGCCTTGCCCGGCAACATGGCAATCGGCGCGACTCGCTCACCAGAACTCGCGGAGCAGGCGGGGCGAGTCCTTGCGCGTGAACTTCTGGCGATGGGAATCAATCTCAATTTCGCCCCCTCTCTGGACGTAAACAGTAATGCGGATAATCCCGTTATAGGGGCGCGAGCCTTTGGGGATGATCCAGCCCTCGTTGCTGAATTAGGCTGTGCGATGATAGGCGGAATGCAAAGCGAAGGGATGATCGCCACTGCAAAACACTTTCCCGGTCACGGTGATGTCGCCATAGATACACATTACGGTGCGCCAATTGTTGATCGGGATCGCAGTAGCGTCGAGGCACTTGATCTGTTTCCTTTTCGTGAAGCCATCCGCAACGGTGTACAGGCGGTAATGTCTGCACACATTATTTTTACGGCGCTTGATTCTTCACATCTGGCAACCACGTCGCCAGTCATTATGACTGATTTACTCCGAACTGAAATGGGTTTCGGCGGGCTGCTGATGACGGATGCAATGGATATGTACGCCGTCGCACAGTACGGCATCAACGGCATAGAAGACGCTCTCAAAAGCGGCATTGACCTGATTCTCCTGGCGCATGTGCGCGATCAACTGGAGTTGCACCTGAAACTTTCCCATCTGGAAAATCCGGCATCTATTGAGCGAATTCAGCGAGCGCAGCGCAGCCTTACCGTCAGTCGTCCTTTTCTTGATATATTGAACTGTTCAGAGCATCAGGAAATAGCCTGCGAGATTGCCGAACGTGCTGTAACTGTTGTGCGCGGTGAAGCCAATTTGCCCCTAAATGTCGCTCCAGATGATCAAATTGTGGTCATCACCCCGCAGCCAAAGGATTTGACCCCTGCCGATACGTCTTCATTTGTGACCATTAAGCTAGGCAGCGCGATTGCGAAGCGCCACGCACGAACAATTTCTCTGGAACTCCCATCATATCCCGATGAATCCGATATTGCCGCAACCCTTCAGATCGCCCGTCATGCCGATGTTGTGATTGTTGGCACGATTGGTGCTGAGAAGGACGCTCATCAGTCGGACCTGGTTTTACAGCTTATCCTGGACGGAAAGCATCCTATTGTGGTTTCGCTGCGAACGCCGTATGACATTCAGGCATTTCCTGAAATCGAAACTTACCTGTGTGCTTATGGTATTCGCAAGCCGAATACGGAGGCGGTTGCCCGCGTCCTCTTTGGGGAAATTCGAGCAAACGGGACTCTTCCCTGTGCAATACCCGGCATTACTGTCCCTGCCCTTACCTAATTCGCTAAGGTCGCTGCGAGGAAGTCGCACCATGTCTCACCTTGAACGAGAAATTTTCGAGCAGCCCGCCGTTATGCGACGTTTACTTGCATCCGAAGCGGAGAATATCGCTAATATCGCCGGCGCCATACGGCGTTTCAAGCCAACTTTTGTCTCGATTGCGGCGCGTGGCACGTCAGACAACGCCGCCCGCTACGCACAATATGCGCTCGGAATACATGCGCGGCTGCCTGTTGGCTTGGCGACACCCTCGATTCACACGCTCTATCAAACGCCGCCTGACCTCTCACGAGCGCTCGTAATTGGCATTTCTCAGTCAGGAATGGCAGCGGATGTCACTCAGGTGATAACCGATGCGCGTTCACAGGGCGCACTCACCGTCAGTATCACAAATGCTACAGACTCTCCATTGGCGCAAGCTGCCGATCATCATATATTTCTTCATGCGGGAGAAGAAGTCAGCGTCGCCGCAACAAAAACCTACACAGCGCAGCTTACGACAATTGCCATGCTAGTCGCCGCGCTCACACAGGACAATGCACTCCACACTGACCTGAACCACCTTCCTACTTGGGTAGAGCAAACGCTGGAGCTATCCCAGCCAGCAAAAGCATGGGCAGCGCAGCACGCCGATTTATCGCAGTTCGCTGCCTTAGGACGTGGCTACAATTATTGCACGGCGATTGAAATTTGCCTGAAAGTGCAGGAGCTGTGCTACATCATTGGTCAGGGATACAGCGAGGCGGATTTTCTACACGGACCAATCGCCATTGTGCAGAAGAATTTCGCGGTCATCGTCGTCGCGCCGAAGGGTAAAGGCAGCGCCCGCCTTGGTACACTCGTTGATAAACTCAACCAGCGTCAGGCAGTTCCCCTCGTGATTACAAATGACGATTCGCTCCATCACCAATCGTGGGTTCATCTTCCTGCGGATATGCCCGAATGGTTAACCCCCATCGCCGCCATTATTCCGGGGCAGCAGTTTGCCATGCACCTCGCTGTCGCCAAGGACAACCCTTTAGATAAGCCCATCGGCTTGAGCAAAGTGACTGTGACCAAATAGTTACTTTCGCAAGTTAGGATACTACGCACAATTCAGCAGCATGACTCAGGCTTGTTTTCAGCCCGCCAAAGTTTAAGAATCAGTCGGCAAAAACCCCTGTTCTTAAACTCAAAAGGTTGTTTTCCAATGCTGATGCACCATGACCTCGTTGATACCAAGGATGCGCTTCCGCTTGACTACTGGCGTAATCCCGAAAGCATTCCAGTTGATGGGGATGATCTCAGTTTTCTCTATATTCCAGACTATGCAGAACACATGATCGTGACATGGTTAGCACAGGAAGTGTTCGCTTACCAACGCGCTCATTCCCATGATCAACGCCAGATGACGAAAATGGTCATGATCACGATGGGGGCCCTGCTACCGGGTGTTCTCCTTCATGATGCGGTGACGCATGGCGCGGAAAGTGATGTGCCGCCCGTCGAATTCGGCACTTTTGGGGTTCGTTTCTATGAGGGACCGGGCAAACCCCTGGCGCAGCCCAGCATTGTTCAGCCTTTATCTATTGATGTGCGTGGGCAGGTCGTTGGAATTGTTGAAGACCTGGCTGACTTGGGGCGCACCGCACAATATATTCAGTCGGTTTTGTGTTCAGAACAATATGGCGCACGGGAAACTGTTTTAATCGCCACCTATCGCAAATCAGCGACGACTAAATTCGACATGGAAGTGATCACGTTTGGAATTGTGCCGTCACACACCTGGATTATCACGCCGCGTGAGCGCATTGAAACCATGGTCAAGCGCGTTCCCCACTGGGCGGCGCAGGGTCTTTCCCAAAGTGACTGTCGAGCTAATCTGGAAAAAATTGGTTATCCGCCTTACCTGATTGAGAACTGGTTCGAGGTTGCGTGGCGTAAAGCACAATCTGCCACATAATCTCACAGGAACTTATTGTTCAAAGAGCGCTTTCACCAGACTTCGATTGACTTTACCTGAACCCGTCATGGGTAATTCTGCCACAAAGCGATAGTATCTAGGGCGTTTGTAACCTGCTAGGCGAGCGCGAAGGAATTGATCAAACTCCTCCGCGCTCACGGATTCTGGATTTTTGAACACAATTGCCGCCGCGACCTGCTGCCCCCATACTTCACTGGCTATGCCAACCACGCAAACGTCTGCCACCGCAGGATGTTCGCGCAGCGCGGACTCCACTTCAGCAGGGTAGACGTTCTCGCCCCCCGACACGATCAGATCGCTGCGCCGCTGCACGAGCCACAAATCACCGTCCTCATCAAGATAGCCAATATCGCCCGTGTGAAGTTCGCCGTTACGCAGTGCATCGTCACCTTCATTCCGATAGTAACCCGCCATAACGGTTCGCCCGCTGATGACGACCTCGCCATGAACATCAGGAGGAAGCGCCTTTCCAGACTCATCCACGATTTTGACATTCGTGAACAGCAGTGGCTTACCCACGCTGCCCAATTTGAGACGAGCCATGTCTGGGGGCATGGTAGCAACTTGTGATGCCGCTTCGGTCAGTCCGTAGGTAGGTGCAATCGGCGCGTTGAGTTGGCTCGCCTTTTCAAGCAGCCAAACGGGGGCAGCCGCCCCGCCAAGCAAAATAAGACGTAGAGAGGGCGGAAACGGTTTTCCGTCGCGTGATTCAATCACCCTGTGTAGCATAGTCGGGACAAGCGATACCAGCGTAACGTTTTCTTTGTCAATCGCGGTGTTCACCGCCTCAGCATCAAAACCGTCATGCACGATCGCCTCAATACCGTACAGACAGCAGCGAAACAGGATAGCAAGCCCGCCGACATGATAAAGCGGTAAACACGTCAGCCAACGGTCCGTCGGCAGCATTCCGAGCCGCCACGCCGAGGTCGTCGCACTCCAGAAATGATTCTCCCATGTAATCTGTGCGCCTTTCGGTTTCCCTGTTGTGCCAGACGTGAAAACGATTGCCTGCGTTTTCGCCATATCAATTTCAAAATCAGGCAAAACTTCTTTCGTGAACGCGGACCAAGCGAATGATTCAAACCGAATCTGAGGAATGTGAAATTCCAAAGCCCCTGCGCTCTCTTCACAGACTATGGCTTTACATTCCGCATGTTCGATCTGCCAGCGCAGTTCCTCAGACGTGAGGCGGCTATTCAGCGGCACCAGCACCGCACCCAGCCTGCCAAGCGCATAAACCACCGCCGCATAGCTTAATGAGGTAGGTAGCAGCGCAGCGACATGATCACCTTTACGGATACCGTTGGCGGATAAAAATTCTGCCAACGCCGTTACATTCTGGTCAAACATTGCGAATGACCGTGTTTCACCCTTAAACGTCAGAGCAGCGCGGTCTCCATTCGCCGCGGCGCTTGCTGTCAGCCAGTCGTACATCATCACGCGAATAGGTTTGGAACTACCTCACGGGCGCCAAGGGAACTTTCGATACTCCGGCTTGCGCTTCTGCACGTAAGCATTTCGCCCTTCCTGCCCTTCCTCTGACATGTAAAACAGCATCGTTGCGTCGCCCGCCAACTGCTGAATCCCGGTTTGTCCATCTACGTCGGCGTTCATCGCTGCTTTCAGAACGCGAATTGCAATCGGGCTGTGGTGCAAAATCTGTTCCGCCCAGGCGACGCCTTCCGCTTCAAGCTGATCAACCCGAACAACCTTGTTGACGAGCCCCATATCGAGCGCTTCCTGCGCGTTATACTGGCGGCACAGATACCAGATTTCACGCGCCTTCTTTTGCCCAACGATCCGCGCAAGATAGCCGCTGCCATAACCGGCATCAAAACTGCCGACACGCGGACCCGTCTGCCCAAATATCGCGTTGTCGGCGGCAATGGTCATATCGCAAATGACGTGTAACACATGCCCGCCGCCAATTGCATAACCCGCTACCAGCGCAATCACTGGCTTCGGAATCGTGCGAATGATGCGCTGTAGATTGAGAACATTGAGCCGGTGAACACCGTCGCGCCCCACATAGCCTGCATCACCGCGTACTCGTTGATCACCACCGGAACAGAACGCATATTTGCCATCCTGCGCGGGACCATTACCCGTAAGAAGGATGATGCCAACCTGCGGGTCTTCCCACACATCCATAAAGGCGTCAATCATCTCGTCAATCGTATCCGGTCGAAAGGCGTTCCGCACTTCGGGACGATTGAAGGCGATACGCGCTATCCCATCGGTTTTGTCGTAAGTGATGTCTTCGTAGTCCTTGACCTTGATCCAGTCCGTCATCAATTTTCCTCCTCATAGGTGAGCGTTCTTAATTTCTCCGCTACGTTGCGGATAATATCATCACGAATTTCCAGATCACGCCGGGCATCCGTCGGCACTTCGATAATCGTTGATGTTGGCGAAGTAATGCTTTGACGGAAGGCACTGCGAAAACTTTCCATATCATCGGCTCGTGCGTATTCCAAGCCAAACATCTGCGCCGCGCCGTCAAATGTTAAGCCATGTGGGGTGACAAACAATTCCGTGAATGTCGGATCAAATTCAGCCACAGGCAGACGATAGAAGATGCCGCCACCATCATTGTTGATGACAACAATCGTTGCCTTTACGCCACAGCGTTGCAGCGCCAGCAAGCTGTTCAAATCATGGTAAAAGGCAATATCCCCCAGGATGATAACTAGGGGTCTTTCAGGAGCGGACGCCCCTACCCCAACGGCTGAAGCAAGTGTGCCATCTATCCCACTGGCACCGCGATTGCAGAATGTCGCAATGTTTTTGGCATTCGCCAGACCAAACTGATCCAGATGGCGCACAGGCAAGCTGCTGCCAACAAACAGCAGCGACTCATCGGGGAGTTGCTGTACTACCTCGTGAACGACTGCGCCGTCAAAGAAATGGCGCGAACACGCCTCATCAAGTGCGGCTGATGTCTCATGTTCGGCACAGTTCCAGAACTCGCGCCAATGAGAACGATCCCAACTTGCCCCGGTTGACAGATGCTGAACCTCCTCAAAGAAGTCCGCTGGATTCGCATGAACAAAATCGGTGATGACATGATTCGGATCCTGCCAGCGTCCATCCTCACTGATGAAAAACCAGTGTTTCGGACTTGAAGCAAGCAAATAATCATCCAGTGCCTGTGAAATTGGTTGGCTACCCAGCTGAATGACGACATCGGGTGACATCCAGTCTTTTCGCCCTTTCAGAAATGTTTCATAAGCGCTGATCACCCCTTCCGAAGCCTGCTGCGTGAAGCGTTGGCGCGACAGCGCATCGGCAAGAACGGGGATATGGAATGCATTTGCGTAGGGCAGCACATCAACTGTGGAGCGCGGACCCACGACGAACAAGGGAAACTTCGCTGCATTGACGATATCGGCAAACTCCAGCACAACGTCACGACTAACATGAGCAGTGCCTTTCGTCATGCGCGTGAACGGAACTTCGTTTTCACGCTGCTGCTCATCCTGCACCAAGTCCCCGCTGCTCAGGACAGGTTCCAACGGCTTGCGAAATGGAAAATTCAGATGAACCGCGCCGCTTGGCATTCCCGAAGCCATATAAACGGCGCGATTCGCGAGCGTCCGCAGATTTCGCAAGGCAATTGGGGGAGGACTTGCCTCTGGCATACCAACTTCCACCGACCACAGCACATGGTCGCCGAACATTTTGATCTGATCCACCGTCTGATTCGCGCCGCTTTCGCGCAGTTCCGGTGAACGATCTGCTGTAAGCACAATCAGGGGGATACCCGCGTAATGCGCTTCGATAATTGCAGGGTAAAAATTCGCCGTCGCTGTGCCGGACGTGCAGAGTAATGCAACGGGTTGTTGTGACGCATTTGCCAGACCTAATGCGAAGAATGCCGCACCGCGTTCATCTAACAGGGAATAGACCTTAATATTCGGCTGTTCAGCAAAGGCAAATGCCAGCGGCGTTGAACGGGAACCCGGCGCAATGACCGCAGCCTCTACACCCGAACGAGCCAGTTCATCCACAAAGATACGCGCCTGCAACATATTGCGGTTTAGGGCATTCATAGCGTCGTGTTGAGCGCTGTCAACAAGGGTTTGAATTTCAGCGCCGTCTCCGCCCTTTCGGTTTGCGGGTCTGAGTCTGCGACAATACCCGCGCCGGCATACAGCCGTGCCTTATTCTCCACGCTCACTGCGGAGCGAATCGCCGCAACAAATACGCCGTCGCCATTGCTATCCACCCAGCCAAGCGGCGAAGCATACCAGCCCCGCGCAACACTTTCCGAGTTTGCAATCACCTCTAGCGCCGCTGTTCGGGGATAACCGCCCATCGCCGGGGTTGGATGTAGCCGTTCTACGAAGTCCAGAACAGAGTCGTCTGCCATCAATTCTGCGTGAATCGATGTATAGAGATGCTGAATGTTGGACAGGCGCAGCAAAGACGGACTGTCAGGAATTTCCAGTGCCGCTGCATACGGTTCAAGGCTTTTGCGGATTTCCTCAACGACTACAGCATGTTCATGATGATCTTTCGCGCTGTGCAGGAGTTCCGCGCCAAACACCTCGTCTTCCAAAGGATCGCGTCCACGCTGTCGTGAGCCGGCAAGCGCGGCAGTTCGCAGTTCAAAGCCAGTTTTTTCCACGAGCAGTTCAGGCGTCGCGCCAAAAAATGCTCGTCCACGCTGCGGCTGAATCGTGAACGTATAGCAGTCAGGATAATGTCGCTCAAGTTGACTAAGGACATGTATGACAGGAAGTGCGTCCTCAAAACTCAGTTCAAGGGTACGGGCAAGCACAACTTTTTCCATGGCGCCGAACCGAATGTGTTCAGTAACCGCGCTGATCATCCAGTCCCATTCAGCAGGGGACATCATCGGCGTCACCGTACTCACCTGCGGAATACGACTTTGTATCGGCTGAATTGCAGTCAGTTGCAAGACAAACTCATCCATAGTCTTTAGCAAGGAGTGATGAGACAGGTTTATGTTAAACGTATTCAGTGTCAACCATGTGTCGCCATTGTCTCGCTGGGAAACCATCCATCGTGGTAGGGTAAACATTGCTGATGGAAACCCTGACCACATTCTGTCTGAAGGAAGATCATTGAACGCAAATCCACCCAAAAAGCGCGGTAGCAGGTGAATATCAGCCTCGCGGATTGAGGCATTCTCAAAAGTAGCTGAGATTTGTTCACGGATCATGGCAAATCGCTTTGCCCCATCCGCAGTGATAGTCCGCGCTGAGCCTACACCAGCATACGAGATGCACTGGTAGGGATCGCGCCAATAGAACAAGGGATTCTCGGACGCCAAAGCAGGATCATTCAGCAGGTCAAGCAGAGAAATGGCAGGTATCTTTTGTGTGATCGAGAACAGTCGTGTCTCTTTATTGATGTCTTCCCGTTGGATTGTCTCTGGATATTCTGCCGTCATCATGGCTGATTTTCCTCATGCCCCCCGACGCTTCGAAGCAGCAAAGGACGCAAGGTGAACATAATGCGCTGAGGTTCGGGCTGCCCCGTATATACCCAATTGATAATCACCTCGTTAATCGCGCCCATCCACGCACGGGCGACAACATCGGTATCCATCGGGTTAATATCGCCTAGCGCCACCGCCTCATCGAGATATTCCTTGATGAGCATGGCAAAGCGGTTATGTACTTCCATCTGCTTTTCTTCAAACGCGCTCCCTAACCCCATCGCCTGTATCAGCATGATTTTCGCCAACGGGCGATACTGCCCGAATGTTTCAAGGCAGGCGGTGAGGGCAGCGTTCAAACGCTTGAATGACTCCGTTTCCCGTGCTACTGATTCTCGAACGCGCTTCTCCAGCAGATCGGAGAATTTATCCACCAGCGCGAGAAACAGCTTTTGCTTGTTAGGGAAGTGGAAATATACCGAGCCTTTTGAAGTCTGAGATTCTTCAACTATTTCGTCCACGCTTGCCTCGTGGTAGCCTTTACGCGAAAAAATGGCAAGCGCCGCATCCAGAATTCGCCCCCGTGTATTTTCAGGGTCTTTCGCTGCCGTTTGCCGCTTGTCTGTGGTTGAATCTATCATGGCGCTCACACTAAACCGACTGGTCAGTCTATTCGTTAGTATAACAGGAAATTATGGCGTTGAACATGAATCTTTGTTAAATTCGTCACAAAGTTTCAGGGCAATCTGTGGCATTCTTAACCGTTAACGACATCCGCTATCATTGTGATATACGTGGAGTCGGTGAACCTATCCTGCTGCTACATGGTTTCACGGGCAGCGCAGCAAGCTGGGAGGTTGTCACCCCTGCCCTATCGCGCCGATTCACCGTCATTGCACCCGACCTGATTGGGCATGGACAAACCGAAACCTCTCCAAACTGGCAACGCTATGGCATTGACCAATGTGCCGATGATCTGGCAGCGCTCCTGAATGAGCTAAATATCTCATCGGCTCATATTCTCGGCTATTCAATGGGCGGGCGAATTGCGCTTTACATGGCGCTTACTCATCCGGAATTGGTGCGCTCGTTAATCCTCGAAAGCAGCTCTCCAGGAATAACTGAGCCTGATATGCGGCAGGAGCGGCGTAACAGCGATGAGCAGTTAGCAGCCCAGATTGAGCAGAACGGGATTGAATGGTTTGTAAATTACTGGGAGAACTTACCCCTGTTTTCATCCCAAAAACGCTTGACGGAACACGTAAGATTGCGCCAGCGGTCACAACGGTTGCTAAACAACCTGCACGGATTAGCATACAGTCTGCGCGGCGTCGGCGCAGGGGTACAGCCTTCACTGTGGGATCGCCTGCAAGAACTCACCTGCCCTACCTTGCTGATAACCGGTGAACTTGATACGAAATACTGCCAGATCGCTTCACAGATGATGGAAGTAATCCCAGACGGAAAACTCGAAATCCTTCCCGATTCTGGACACAATCCACATTTAGAAGCATCAAAACAATTCACAGAAACCGTACTAGATTTTCTTACCTCTTTGCGGAGCAAACCATGACACCTCAAACACGTTGCGGCTGGGTCAACATGAATGATCCCCTGTACGTCCGTTATCACGATGAAGAATGGGGCGTTCCCCTTCGGGATAACGAGAATGCCCTGTTTGAACGCATTGTGCTGGAGGGCGCACAGGCAGGTTTAAGTTGGATCACGATCCTTCGCAAGCGCGAAAATTATCGGATCGCTTTCGATGGCTTCGATCCGCAGCTCGTCGCCGCGTATGATGGCGATAAGGTCGCGTCCCTGCTCGCTAATCCGGGCATCGTCCGCAACCGCCTCAAAATCGAGGCTGCGATCAACAATGCCGACAAGTTTCTACGTGTTCAGGCGGAATTTGGCAGTTTCTCGGAATACTGGTGGGAGTTTGTCAGCGGGAAACCGATACAAAATCACTTCGATTCGCTTGCAAATCTTCCTGCGGAGACGGAGTTATCAAAGAAAATCAGCCGCGATCTGAAACAGCGTGGGTTCAAATTCGTTGGCTCAACCATCTGTTACGCCGCCATGCAAGCCTGTGGCTTAGTCAATGATCATACGACAGACTGCTTCCGCCATGTGGAGGTTGCCCGCCTAGGAGAAGAGTTATAGTGCTGCTTGCAGTGCGTCTATCAGCTCGCCGTGTGTCAGCTTGATAGGGTTGCCCTGCATTGAGCTTGCAACCGCCGCTTTTTCGACAATCGGCTCAATATCGCCCTGCCCTATTCCAAATTCGCGCAATGGTTGAATATTCAGCGCTGCCGCTAATTCTGACAGCCAGATAACGCCATCATCCGCCGTTGCGTCCGATCTTCGTGCGAATATCTGAGCGACTTCTTCATAGCGTCGCAACGTTTCGCTATTTGGATCGCGTTCACGCAGCGCACGAATATTGACTTGCGTTACCGGGGTTAGCAGCGCCGCGCAGATTGCCCCGTGAGGCGCGTCGAACATCCCGCCGATAGGTGCAGCAAACCCATGCACAGCACCAAGTTTTGCGTTCGCCAGCGCCATCCCGCCCATCAGCGCCGCCAGCGCCATGTCCTCACGGGCAGCCGCGTCCTGCGGGTATTCAAACGCACGGTGGAGTGAACGGGAGGCACACTTCAACCCTTCCCGGCACAGCGCGTCCGTAATCGGGTTTGCCTTGTTGGAGACGAATGGCTCAAGCACCTGCGTCAGTGCATCCATACCCGTGTAGGCGGTAACATTCTGCGGCAAGTCAATCGTCAACAGGGGGTCAATGATGGCGGCTTTCGGCAGCATTGTAGGGCTGCGTAGGCTCACCTTCACCTGCTGGTCGAGGGCTGCAAGTACGGCGTTTGCGGTAACTTCCGCACCTGTTCCCGCTGTCGTTGGGATAGCGATGTATGGCAGGGACGGTTGAGACAACGGCTTGCCGCGCCCGATTACTTCCAGATAATCCAGCGGTTCGCCCCCATTCGTCGTCAGCGCAGCAAGTGCCTTGCCCATATCAATCGCGCTGCCCCCGCCAAAGCCGATAATGACCTGTGCGCCAAAATCTCGCGCTAACGCCAATCCTTCCTGCGCGGCAGCGATTGTCGGTTCGCCGGATACCACGAACACTTCAGTTTGCAGATTTTCCGTTTTCAGGAGTTCGAGCAGGGCATCGGCTCGTGATGGATTATTCCCCGTGACCACCAGCACTCGCTGACCAAAATTCGCAGCCAGCTTGCCCGCATCTTTCAGGCTGCCCGCACCAAAATAAATTCGCGTCGCCGTCGCAAATTCAAACTTCATCGCAGGTCACTCAGCAGGAAACAGTACATCATATTTCGTCGGAATACGTGGCTCAGCCATCATCGGCTCTACAGTTTGTCGCCATTTCAGATAGTGCGCCGTTTCTCGATGTGCCAACTGCGCGTCGGGGGAGCGATAAATCTCATACAGTACAAAGCACGTCGGATCATCCTGCTGATGCAGAAGATCAAAACGCGCTATGCCCACCTCCTCGATAGAGTTGCTGGCGTTTTCCAACGTCGCCTGAATGAAGTCATTGATGTATTCAGGTTTGACATGTATTTGAATGATAGCTGTAAACATGGTGATAAAAGCTTTCTTTAGTATTTGCTCAATATGAACGTCGGCGTGACTGTCGCCGTCGTACATTGTCCTTGAGGAGCTTACTCAGCGTTTTCAGGTTAGGGAGCGGCTTATACAGCAGCATATCCGCGCCCGATTGCACAATGAGTTCCCTTTCTTCCTTGGCGCTTAAGCGATACGCCGTCATCAGCACAATGAGTAAATTACCGAGAACCGGGCTGCGCCGTAACCGCGCCCCGACCGCTACGCCATTGGTAGCACCCGGCAGGCGTATATCCAGTAATGCCAATTCTGGCTGTTCTCCCTGGAAACGCCGTGCATCCACGTCTTCTACCCATGCAACCGCGTCTTCGCCCGTCGAAAACGCTTGCCCGTTCACGCCCATCATCTGCGTCATTGCAATTAACATCTCGTATAGATCAGGTTCGTCTTCAACCACCATCCAACTTGCCATGACATGCCTCAGTGAATTCTTTGGAAGCGCCGATCAAATTTGAACATCACCACGCGCAACCCCGTATTGAGATACAGGAGAACGCATAGTGCTGACGACGGAACACGAACTGCTTCAGCAGGCGCAGCAAGGCAATTATGACGCTTTTGCTGACTTGCAAGCTGCGCTGGAGCCTGCCACACGGCGGTTCATTCGGCGACTCATCGGCTATGCGGACAGCGAAGATGATATTGTGCAAACCGTATTTTTCGCATTATACCGACACCTTGACCGAATCGACCCTGTAGAAAAACTGCGCCCCTACGTGTTTCGCATGATCCGTAATAAATGTTATGACGAATTACGTGCAAGAGGCAAATTTCAGCAGGTTTCGATGGAGGATGAAGCAACCGAAATGATCGTCTCATACACCAGCGCGGCGAATATACCCGAAACAGAGGAGGTTGCACACTGGTTGCTCTTGCAACTGGAGGTCCGCGAGGCGATGGAAAAACTTCCGGAGTTACAACGCCAGACCCTAATTCTGTATGCAGAGGAGGACTTGACTTATGCGGAAATCGCCCAGGCAATGAACACCAATGTCGGCACCGTAAAATCACGACTGCATCATGCCAAAACCACGCTGAAACGTCTGGTCAGGCCCGAAACAGTCGCAGAAATTGAAGGTACCACTTACCCGCACGCGCTTAACGAAGTCAACCAAACAAGGAGAGAAACTCATGGAACAGGAGCAAATGAAGAGTCTCAACCAGTTAATGCTGGCATTCAAATCGCTGAATCGTTCTATTGAAAAGAGCATGCACAGCGGCATGTATCAAGGCACAGGCGATACGGCGGTGCGAAATTATCTGGCGCTGCACAAACGTGCTGTCCAGCTTTTACCAGATGATTTTTACATCAGTGATGTCCTTACGCTGGAAATTGCTGCTGAATCGAATGACAGGCAGAAGCTTTCGCAGGTCACGCTTATCACTGGTCAGATGGTGGACTATCTGAAAAGCCAGGTTGCTGAGGAAACCAGGACATCATTTGACAGTACGGATTTTGATGAAATCAAGGGTTTCGGACGTGATCTTCAGGATCAAATTCTGAATCTAACTCGGAACACACTGCGCCGCGCATTTGATAATGTGGATGTCACGGTGAATGTGCCGCGCCCTCCCCGACCGCCAATGCCGCCGGATGTCCCCCCGCCAGACTTTTTCAACTCACCAGTGCCACCACCCGTGCCACCTGTACCGCCTCACCCTTTCAGCAAAGAAGATGAAGACTTAGTATAAGCATCGAGACAAGGGACCAGCAATATGCTCCCTTGTCCTGAACTGTTAACGTTCATTGTGGATACCAGTGCCTCTATGCTATTATTCAGCGGTTAACTCTGTGTTACCTAACCAAGATGTTGAAGGTGGTGCGCTATAAAACCGCTGATTGGTATCCCGACCTTTCACGATACGTCCTTGCCTGAAAAACTGCCTGAGCGCTTCGGCATGAGCCGACCGTATATCACGGCACTCGAAGCCGCTGGCGCAGCACCTATCCTTCTACCGCTTGCACTTGGCGAAGATACGCTACGCAGCCTGTATGAGCGACTCGACGGACTGTTTCTCGCAGGCGGCGGCGATCTCAATCCTGCATGTTACAGCAGGAATAAAGATACCAAAACAGAGGGCATTGATACGCTCCGTGATGAAGCAGAGCTGCTGCTTACCCGGTGGGCGCTTGATGATGAGAAGCCGCTGTTCGGGGTCTGCCGTGGCATACAGACGCTCAATGTCGCCGCTGGCGGTACGCTGATTCAGGATGTTGGCGATTACGTACCCAACGCTATTCGGCACCAGTATTACCCTGAAAAACCCCGTGATTTCGTCGCCCACGATGTTGCCACACTTACAGGAACACGCCTTGCCAGTATTCTAGGTTCGGACGCCCGCGTGAACAGTTTTCACCATCAGGCAATTGAGCAAACAGCGAGCGGTTTTCAGGTGTCGGCAGTCGCCCCGGATGGTGTCATTGAGGCGATAGAACGCCCCGGAAACCAGTTTGCAGTAGGTGTGCAGTGGCATCCTGAAAGCCTGATCAAATTCGATCCCGCTATGCTTGCGTTGTTCGAGGCATTTGTTCGCGCAGCGTAGGCAGTTCAGGTGTTTTTACAGCCGAATTTTCCACATAGCGGCACATTTTCGATTTTGCCAACGCCCCAGCGTATCGGTGCGCTACCAGAATGGACGGGGCGTGGCGTCGTTATGGCATTTGTTGACTCCGGATTTTACCCACACCGCGATCTTGGAAGCCGTGTCTTAGTTCACGCGGACGCCACAACAGTTAACATCACCGAGGGGACGCGCTTCCAGCGCCCGCACTGGTATAGCTGGCATGGGCAAATGACCAGCGTGGTCGCCGCAGGCAATGGGGCAGCTTCACACGGGCTTTATCGTGGAGTCGCGCCGGATGCACAGCTTGTCCTTGTGAAAATCTCCACTGAACGCCGTCGAATCAAGGAACGCGACATCCTGCGTGGTCTGGACTGGGTCATTGCCAACATCGCCCGTTTCAATATCCGCATTGTCAACCTGTCCGTTGGCGGGGATCAGTCTTCTAACGACTTCGATCACCCGATTTTTCAGGCAATTCGGCTGCTGGATTCCCTCAATGTGGTGGTCGTAACAGCGGTTGGAAATAGCGGCACACCGCAACTAGTGCCACCAGCGAGTTCAGCTGAAGCGATCAGCGTCGGCGGTTATGATGATCGTAATTCGCTGGATACTACGGCATGGACACCTTACCATCACAATTACGGGCTGGCATACGACGGTACATCGAAACCTGATATTCTTGCGCCCGCCGCATGGATCGCTTCGCCAATCCTGCCGAAATCGCAAATGGAGCGAGAAGCGCGTTGGCTTGCGCCCATGTTCTTGACGCCGCACACAATACGCGGAGAACGGCGGCTGCGCCAACTTATCCGTGAAGGCAGTTTTGATTTAGGCATTTCGCGTTCGGCTGCTCATCGCCCTACCCTGGATCTGATCAGTATGCTGCAAAGCCGAATCAATAAATACAAGGTGGTTGACGCACATCATCAGCATGTGGATGGCACGTCAGTCTCCTCCGCCATCGTATCATCGGTAGTCGCACAAATGCTGGAAGCAAATCCTTCATTGACACCGCGCCAGATAAAGACGATTTTGCACAAGACAGGTATACTCTTCTCCAACTCGCCAATAGAGACGCAGGGTGGCGGTATACTCAACGCGGCTGCGGCTGTGCAAGCTGCACTAGGAGTAACATCATCGTGAATCGTGAATATCATCGCTGGTATAGTCCCGTTCTCAACCGCGATATGGAACTGCTGGTCTTTGGTCACGCAGGGGCGCGTGGGCTGGTATTTCCCACATCAAAGGGCAAATTTTACGAGTGGGAAGATCGCGGCATGATCGCAATGCTCGGCGAAGCCGTCGAAAAAGGCTGGCTGCAATTGTTCTGTGTGGACAGCATAGATGCCGAAAGCTGGTACTGCTACTGGGCGCATCCTTCGGGGCGGGCGCTGCGCCATGCCCAATACGACCACTACCTACGCTACGAAGTTTTGCCGTTCAGCGAGAAAATAAATACCAACCCGTTTCTGATGACGCTCGGTGCAAGTTTCGGCGCGTATCATTCCATGAATTTCGGCTTACGCTACCCGGATAAAGTGAGCCGTATTCTGGCGATGAGCGGAATCTACGATATTCGCCGTTTCACCACCGGCTACTACGACGATAATGTGTATTTTAACAACCCGTCCGACTACATCCCGAACGAATATGATCCACGTCGCCTCGCGCTTCTTCAGAGACAGGATATTATTATGGCGACGGGAAGAGCGGACGCTCTGATGCCAAGCGCCCGCGATCTCTCGGAAAAGTTATGGGCGAAAGGCATTGGCAACGCGCTGCGCGAATGGGATGGCTGGTCACACGACTGGCAGTTCTGGCAAAAAATGGTATCGCTCTATATTAACGGGCATGACTAAATTCTTCTGTGAGGCGAACTTATGGCGAAAAATACTGGTGAACCCTTAAAGGTTGGTTTGATTGTCGGGCGTGAATGGTCATTTCCGCCTGCATTTATCAACGAAGTCAACAGCCGCGACGAAGGCGTGATCGCTGAGTTTGTTAAACTTGGCGGCAATACGATGGATGAGCCTGTACCCTATCGCGTCATCGTTGACCGTATTTCACATGAAGTTCCTTACTATCGCTCCTATCTCAAATACGCAGCGCTGCAAGGCGTGAAAATCGTCAATGATCCGTTTATGTGGACTGCGGATGACAAATTTTTCGATGCGGCACTGGCGACGAAACTTGGGGTCGTCTCGCCAAAAACCCTTGTTTTGCCGAATAAGGATTATATTCCGGGCATTGTGCCGGGTGAGAGCCTGCGTAATTTGCTCTTTCCGTTGGACTGGAACTGGATTGCCGACTATGTCGGCATACCCTGTATCCTAAAGGACGCGCATGGCGGCGGCTGGCGCGATGTTTTCGTCATTCGTTCGCTGGATGAACTCATCTGGCGTTATGATCAATGCGGACTGCTGACCATGATCGTGCAGGAATTTATCGAGTGGGAAAATTACGCTCGCTGCATGTGTCTTGGTCAGGAAGAAGTGCATGTTATGAAGTATGATCCGCGCAACCGCAAGTATCACGAAACACATGACTTCTCCCCCAAGATGGAAGCACAGTTGATTGATGACTCACTGGCGCTATGCCGCGCTCTGGGTTACGACATGAATACCGTCGAGTTTGCAATTCGTGATGATGTGCCGTATGCGATTGACTTTATGAATCCTGCCCCGGATATGGATGTCAATTCACTCGGACATATCCACTTTGACTGGATGGTGAAGCACATGGCGGATATGGTCATCCGTTTTGCCAAATCAGATGTTGGCACACGCGAACGCTATTACTGGTCAAGCCTGATCGGGCAGGACAAAGACAAAAAATCGCGCAAACGCGCCGCGAAAGCGGACTAACCTCATGCAATCTGCCACGTTGCCCGCAGCAAGTGGAAATGGCGTCGTCACCCGCGAGGTGGTTGATCGTTACCACAATCTGATCAGTAGTGACCAGATCGCTTTTGACGCTGTTGAGCAAATGAATGCCGCGCTCAAAAAGCGAAAATGCTACTTTGGCAGCCGCCCATTGTGTACCGTCCTGCGCCCAAATTTCTATACGCTCGACCAGTGGACCTACCTGAAATCTTCCACCGAAACCTTGCTCGGTGCATTTCGGAAAGTCCATGCCGCATGTATTACCGATTCACAATTACGTGCCCAGCTTGACCTTGAGCCGTATGAAGAGGAACTTTTCAGCCTTGAGATCGGTTTTGAAGTTCCATGGACGACTTCGCGGCTCGATTCGTTCTTCTCGTTGGATGATCTCAGCCTGAAATTTGTCGAATATAACGCCGAAACCCCCGCTGGAATGGCGTATGATGACGCCGTAGCCGATGTATTTCTCGAACTCGACCTGTTCAAGCGGTTCCAAGCATACTATGTCACGCGCACCTTTGCCGTTCGGCAGGGCTTGTATCAGTCCCTTGCAGAGGCATACCGGCAGTGGGGTGGCAGCAACCAACCACGTATCGCCATTGTGGACTGGTCGGACGTTCCCACGCTGAATGAGCATGAACTGTGCAAAATGCACTTTGAAGCGGAAGGTTCGCCAACCGTGTTAGCAGATCCCCGCAGCCTGGAATATCGAAATGGCGCGTTGTGGGCAGGCGATTTTCAGGTTGATCTGGTCTACAAACGAGTACTATGCAGTGAGCTAATCGCGAGGATGGGTATTGATAACCCCATTGTGCGGGCGCTTCGTGATCGTGCCGTGTGTATGTCCAATGCGTTTAGCGCAAAACTTATGGCAAAAAAGGCGAGTTTTTCCCTGTTGAGCGACGAACGAAATCATCGTCTGTTCAATCATGCCGAGCAGCGGGCAGTTGAAGCGCACATTCCCTGGACGCGCCGTGTGAGTGAACGAAAAACCATGTTTCATGGGATGACCGTGGAATTACTGCCATTCATTGCCGAGCATAAAGATAACCTTGTCCTCAAGCCTAACGATGAATATGGTGGCAAAGGCGTCGTCATCGGCTGGGAAGCATCGAGTGAGCAATGGAGCGACACGCTTCGGCAGGCGCTTGTCACGCCGTATGTGGTTCAGGAGCGCGTCAAAGTCTCCTATGAGGACTTCCCCGCCGTCATTGACGGTCAACTGAATATTAGCCCGCGCCTTGTAGATGCTGACCCGTTTATCTTTTTCGGGCGCACGACCAGCGGCTGCATGACCCGTCTCTCCTCTTCTGCCCTGCTTAATGTCACTGCTGGCGGCGGCTCCATCGTCCCAACGTTCATTATCCAAAAACGCTAAACTACTTACATATCGGCACAACAAAAGAGCGACGCTGTGAAAGTCGCTCTTTTGTATTTCAAGGCTACTGATCGGGCGTTACGGCTGCCAGACCAGCGTATTGCTTGATGAGCCGCTGCCAGCGACATACGCGCCATCCGCGCTCCATGCAACCGAGGTAATGGATGATCCGAAGTCAAACTGAGTAGAAAGTGAACTGGTGACGACATCCCACAGGATCAACGCGCCATCATCTGCACCCGTAGCGATCAACGTACCCGGTGGGTTATAGGCTATGCTATTCACGGTATCGTTGTTGCCTTGTAGGGATCCAACGGATGCCCAGGACTGCGTATCAAACAACGTCACCGTGGTATCGCTGCTCGCCGCCGCGAGGCGCTGACCGTCAGGACTCCACGCAATCGCCGTCGCCGCGTTGTTCACTTGCATCGTCATCGCCACCGTTGCGAGGTTGAAGTCGTAAATCGTGATCGATCCATTATCGGCAGCGTAGGCAAGCTGCGTGCCGTCAGGTCGCCAGGCGAAGCCAGTCACGCTTGCGGATGCCTGCAAGTTCAATACGGGTTGGAAGGTTGCCATGTCCCAGATGATGATGCCACCGTCCGTGCTGCCTGTGGCAAGCTGGTTCGCAAACGGACTGAAGGCAACCGCCGTCACAGCTGCCGACGCTTGCAGCGGCAGTCCGCCGTTCAAGGGCTGCCAGCCTCCAGTTTCCCACAGCAGAACGGTTGTATCGTCGCTGCCTGCGGCAATCATGCCATTGTTGGCACTCCAGTCCACCGCTGTCACGATGTCAGTATGCCCTGTTAAGGTGATCAGCGGCGATTGTGACGTGACATCCCAGATCGTGACCGATCCGTCTTGATTCCCCGCCGCGAGGCTGTAACCGAACGCGCTCCAGTCAATCGAAGCGACATCGCCGCCGCTGCCGTTCAACGTGAAGGCAGGCGGCACATTCGATGGTTGCGTCGGTTCGCTGGTTGGCTCAGGCGTTGCCGTGGGCGCTGTCACCGTCACAGGCTGCGTAAACGGCGCAGATGTACCCCCTGCGCCTGTCACTGTGAGCGTGACGTTATACGTGCCATCCGCAGCATAAAGATGGGTTGGATTGGCATCGGTACTGGAAGCGCCATCGCCAAAGTCCCATAAGTAGCCGCTAATACCCTCGCCCGATGACTGATTCGTGAAGATCACATTCAACGGGTTAGACGGGTCAACCGCAGCCGTGAAGAACGCTGTTGGCGCGGGAGCGGGTGTATTCGTCGGCGGTTCAGGCGTAAAGGTCGCCGTTGGTGCCGTCACCATGATAGGCTGTGTAAACGGCGCGGAATTCCCCCCTGCGCCTGTGGCAATTAGCGTAACGTTGTACGTTCCACCTGCGTTATAGAGATGGGTTGGATTGGCATCAGTGCCGGAAGTGCCATCACCGAAGTCCCAGAAGTAACTGATAATCTGCTCGCCTGTTGATTGATTCGAGAACATCACATTCAGCGGGTTCGAGGGATCAATCGCCGCGATGAAAAATGCCGTTGGGGCTGGGATCGGCGTATTCGTCGGCGGGATAGGCGTTGCGGTTGGCGGAATCGGCGTATTCGTCGGCGGAATCGGTGTATTCGTCGGCGGAATCGGCGTATTCGTCGGCGGAATCGGTGTATTCGTCGGCGGAATCGGTGTATTCGTCGGCGGAATCGGTGTATTCGTCGGCGGAATCGGTGTATTCGTCGGCGGAATCGGCGTATTCGTCGGCGGGATAGGCGTTGCGGTTGGCGGGATCGGTGTATCTGTTGGTGGAATCGGGGTCGCCGATGGCGGAACGGGCGTAGCGCTCGGGACAGGCGTATCCGTGATAACCTGCGCCGTCGCAGGAATATCCGTTGCAGTGGCTGTATTCGTAGCCGTACTCGTAAATGTCGGCGTAAAGGTTTGCGTCGGTGGAATACTGGTTGTTGTGAACGTCGCGCTCGGAGGAACGCCGGTAGCCGTCGGTGTAAAGGTTGAAGACGGTGGCACCGTCGTGTTCGTCAAAGTCGCTGTTGGCGGGATCGGTGTCAGCGTACTGGTCGGCGTCGCGCTCGGCGAGATGACCACAAGCGACGACTGCGCGGCGCTTTGACCGCCGGGTCCGGCGACAACCAGTGTAATCGTGTAGACACCTCCAACTTGATAGGTATGTACCGGATCGGACTCGGTGCTGATTGCGCCGTCACCAAAGTTCCAGCTATAGCCCGTGATGTTGCCCGTTGACCGGTTGACAAACTGCACCGTCAGAGGAGCAACACCGCTGGCAGGCACAAATGATAAGCCTGCCTGTGGGGGCGGCACTTGCGGGCTTTGCACGGTGATCTGCTGAGAGGCAATCGCCACGCCGCCGGGACTTGTCACGGTCAGGAAGACATTATACGTGCCGACATTCTGGAATACATGCGACGGGTTACGCTCGGCACTCGTGCTGCCATCTCCAAAATTCCAGAAATAACTGGAGATATTGTTTCCGGTGGACTGGTTCGTGAATTGAACCGTCAATGGCGCATTGCCTGACGTTGGCGTTGCGACGAAGGCGGCACGAGGCGCAGTCGGGCTGTTCACCAGTACCTGACTGGAGACATTAGAACTACCGCCCGGACCAGTAACGGTGAGCGTCACCGTAAAGAGCCCGGCTCGATTATACGTCTTGACGGGATTCTGTTCGCTGCTCGAAGAGCCATCGCCGAAGTTCCAGCTATACGCGGTGATAGTCCCGACTGATTGGTTGGTAAACCGAACCGTCAAGGGCGCTTCACCCGTCGTCGCTGATTGCGAGAAAGCGGCAATCGGACGCGGAATGGACGGTGTACTTGTTGGCACAGGGGTCGGGCGTCCATTGCGTATCTGAAGATTATTGGAAATGGTTGAAAGCGTTGTACCATCCCGCAGATAAACCCGCAATCGCAGTTGATACGTGCCATCCTGAATAGCGGCGGTATTCCATGTTCCTAGCAGACCGTCCACCACAGGCGTAAAGCTAATCGGTCCAGCGGGATACCATAGATTAGCAGCATTTGGATCGGGCCCGTATTCGAGTTGATATTGCAGGAATTGAGGATGTACGGCTGACCCAAACACCGAAACATTTCCCGCCAGAATACTCCCCGGCGTTGGCGAGAAGATAGCGATTCGAATCGGCACGGGTGCAACTGGCGGCGGAATTACTGCCGTAGGAACAACGACAATTGCCGTTGGGAATCGTGCCGTCGGCACAACGACGCCAAGCGTGGGTAGCTGCGTTGGAATAGTGATAGTGGAAGTAATGGTCCCGGTTGGTGACGATGTACGGGTGGGTGTGAAGGTGATGGTTGATTCCGGCTCGCTTGCCAGATTACAGGCAGAAATCATAAAGGCAAGGAGAATGATCCACAATCCTAACAAGCGTTTTGGTTTTTGCATTAGAAATACTCCCACACGAATACCGCCGCCCAAAAATAGTTTCACATGCAGCGTTTGCTAACTTCCATTATGGCGCAATTCCGCAATTTCGCCCCCCTTTAATGAGGGGTGTAGACGAAAGCGTAGAACAATGGTATCGTTTCCATAGGGAAAATCGCCATATTCGCCCTCTTTGTCTTCCGCATTCGGTATAGAGGGATGAGCATAAACGACAATCTGGAACTGGTGCTGCGCTATTCGGCGGAACAAACGATTCAACTCCATCAGCGTGCAATGGATTCCAGCAGCTGCGGGATCACCATTGCCGACGCTTCCCTTCCAGATATTCCCCTGATCTACATCAACCGATCCTTTGAAATCATCACGGGATACAGCGCCGCTGAAACACTCGGACGCAACTGCCGGTTTTTGCAGCGTGAAGACCGATATCAGCCTGAAATTGCAAGGCTGCGTCAGGCACTTGCGCGTGGTCAGGATTGTATGGTCACGCTTCGAAACTATCGCAGGGACGGCAGCCTGTTCTGGAATGAGCTGATGATATCTCCGATTCTAAACGATGACCGTCAACTCACCCACTTTGTCGGGATACAGACAGACATCACCGAACGTCGAAAGGCGCAGGAAGCGCTGGAATCCGCACTGGCAGAGTTACGCGAAACTCAAATGCTATTGATTCATGCCGAAAAAATGAATGCGCTGGGGCAGATGGTGGCTGGCATCGCCCATGAGATCAACAATCCTGTTTCATTTGTCAACAGCAATCTGTTTAGCCTTCAAAAAACACTAAGCACCGTCTTTGGCGCTTATGACCAGCTCGAGCAGCGCATCCTAACGGACGTTGAAACCCTGACAGAGGTTCAGGCAATTCGCAGAAATGCCGACCTCGATTTTGTCCGCCGTGATATGGACGACCTGCTGAACGCCTCGCTGGAAGGCTTGGATCGCGTCAAACGAATCGTTCAGGAACTCCGAACATTCGCTCGATTGGATGAAGCGGAGTTCAAGTTTGCCAGTCTAGAGGAATGTGTTCGGAGCGCATTGCTTATCGCCAGCGGGGAAATTGGCAATCGCATTCAGACCGAAGTTCGTCTGGCGCACCTGTCGCTGATTTACTGCTGCCCAGCGGAACTGAATCAGGTCTTTCTCAACCTCATCGTCAATGCGGCACAATCTATTCCTGACACGGGCAAAATCGTAATCGAAGGAATCGAAGAACGCGACACCATTCGCCTGATATTTACCGATAGTGGTTGCGGTATGAGCGAAGACGTGATAAACAATATCTTCACCCCATTTTTTACGACAAAACCACCTGGAGTTGGGGTTGGTCTGGGGCTGGCAATTGCCTATAAAATTATCACGGATCGGCATAAAGGAGTGATTCAGGTAGCGTCGGAAGTTGGTAAGGGAAGCCGTTTTACTCTCATAATGCCAAAGGATATACGGCAATGAGCAATCAGGTGGATTACATCTCAGAAAGCGAAGTTCTGGTCAGCCAGCGTGGGCAGTTGTTGATTATTGATGATGAAGAGGAGATCCTTAAAGCACTCAAACGACAATTCAGGGATGAGTATGATGTGTTCGTCGCCCGAAATGCCGATGACGGCTATCGGATTATGACCGAAACCCCCATTCAGGTCATTATCTCCGATCAACGAATGCCGGGAATGAATGGCAGCGACTTTTTCAGCCGCGTCAAAACGCAGTTCCCCGATGCTGTCCGTCTTTTGCTAACAGGGTATGCTGACATTCAAACCGTAATTGATGCGATTAACGACGGTAATATCTTCCGTTATGTGATCAAACCATGGAATCCCGCAGAACTGACAACTGTTGTACGCGAAGCATTCACGCGCTACAACCTGGTCGTGCAGAATCGCCACCTGTTGGAAGAACTGCAAAACGCAAATAAGAGCCTTGAAGCGCGGGTCATTGAACGTACCGAAGCGCTGGAGGATGCCAACAATCGTCTACGCAATCTGGTTGAACAGCGAGATCGGTTTATCGGCATGGCGGCACACGATCTGAGAACGCCAATTCAGGTTGTTCAGGGATTTACTGACCTGCTGCTGCACCCGCAAACTCGCCCTGATGAGTTCGCTGAGTTCGCCCTCATTATTCAGGACAGTATGCGCGATATGCTGACTTTACTTAACAACTTGCTCGACATTACCGCTATCGAATCAGGCAAGATTATCCTGAATCCTACCCTCGTTAACGTATCAGCCTTTATCGAGAGGGTAGCGAAACGAAACCGTATGCTCGCGGAGAAAAAAGGTATTCAACTCACAGTGTCGGTTGACGACGATGTGCCGGCTTTTAGATTTGACCAGCAGCGTATCGAGCAGGTCTTGAACAACCTTTTGAGTAATGCGTTCAAGTTTTCCTACAGCGGTTCTTTTGTGCATATCTGCATGAAGCGGCTGAATGAGGAAATCCTGTTTGAAGTCGCCGACCAAGGTATCGGAATACCAGAAGAGGAAATCAGCAAAATCTTTAATGAATTTCAACGCGCAAGCAATCAACCAACGGGCAGCGAATCGAGTACGGGTTTAGGACTTTCAATTTGCAAGCGTCTAATCGAACTGCATGAGGGCAGTATTGGCGTGACCAGCGTGGTTGGGCAAGGCAGTAAGTTCTATTTTACCCTGCCCCTGCTGGCATAACCCGTGTTCAAACCGCCGCTGTTAGCCACATTATGCCAGTTGTGACAACGCCGCCAGCACCGTCGGCAAAAGCTGCTTCTTACGCGAAACCACACCCGGCGCGTCCATGGTTCCATCATTCAAATGTGGGAACGGTAGTGCAGATGCGAGACGCGGATAACCTGCTGCCAGCAGACGGCTGTTGCCGCGCACCACATCGGTGATCATCAACAGCGCCAGCGCTAGGTTTTCCTCATCCGCCATGACCTGCAAACCTTCATTGAGATCGTTCAGGCGTGCCGTTAGCTCGGAAAAGCTGGTCACTTCCACCTGGGCAATGCCCACTCTTGAGCCGCCAACTTCGTAATACTTCACGTCCGTGCCGACAATTTCCTTGACCGGGCGCGTGCCTAAACCCGCCCCTGCTGCCAACAATTCATTGCCTAATTCGGCAATCACGATCATCAGTTCGTCATCCGTCGCCTCGGCAGAGCGCAACCCCGCCATCCGCGCTACGCTCAGCGCGGCGGCTCGATCCCGATCGGTTGCCGTAGGTGAGCGAAAAATCAATGTGTCCGACAAAATACCGCACAACAGAATACCCGCAATCTCCGCGGGGAACGTCTGGTTCAGGTCAATTCCGCGTTCCGTCACCAGTGTTGAGCAGCTTCCAACGGGTTCGATCTGAAAACGGATCGGCACTGCCGTTGGCACGGTACTCAATCGGTGATGATCCAGTACCTCGGTGACTTCGGCTTCTTGCAATCCCGGTACCGCCTGCTGCGGCTCGTTATGATCCACCAAAACAACCTGACGATGCGGCGGCGACAGCAATGCAGATTTTCGGCATAAGCCTGCATAACGCCCATGTGAATCAACAACGAGAAAATCGTCGTGGTCGTTACGAAGCACCTGTGGCACGACATCCTGCACGAATTCATTGGCACGTAAGACAAGCGACGTAGCATCCACTGCCGTATTCGCGGGGCGATCAAATTCCTTTGCCAATGCCAGAACAGATGTGGAACTTAAGGCATCAGCAAACGTGGCGAACAGCCCCGCGCCCGTTATTAACCCTAGCGGCTTGTCACCTGAATCCAGTACAGGCGCGGGTCGGCGCGTTCGCGCAATCAACTGGCACGCTTCCAGCAGTGTTTGCCCTTCATGCAGCGTTGGAATGACTTCTGAGACATCTTCCACGCGGTTATGCACGTCGGTCTCGATTGCCGGTGCAGATACATTAAATTTTTCCAGCGCGAACGCGGTTTGGGCGTTGACCTGCCCCGTTCGCCCTGCCACATAATGTTCAGGTCGTGTGTGATTAAGCAGCCAGGCATAACCTACCGCAGATGCAATCGCATCCATGTCGGGGTTACGATGCCCTATAACGAGAATGGGTTCACTCGGTTTCATCGGTTTTCTTGATTTGTGATAGTCGGTATGAATGCTATCATACATATAAAACACGCGAAAAACACCACCCGACTTTGCAGAGGAACGCTCACCCATGAGCCGAATTTTCATCAATTATCGCCGTCAGGACAGCGAAGGCTATGTCGGACGGCTGTATGACCGGCTGCTTCAATATTTCAGTAAGGATGACCTGTTCATTGATGTGGATAGTATCCCACCCGGCATGGACTTTGTGACCGCGCTTGATGAAGCCGTCTCCGCATGTGATGTCTTTATCGCAGTGATTGGCGCACACTGGCTCACCATCACCGATGAACAGGGAGAGCGCCGTCTCGATCAGTGGAATGATTTCGTCCGTGTAGAAATTGCCAGCGCCATCAAACAGAACAAGCTGATTATTCCGGTGCTGGTCGCTGGCGGCAAGATGCCTCCACCTGCCAAATTGCCAGAGGATATTCAGGCATTTGCCCGCCGCAATGCCGTTGAACTAAGCCACCAACGTTTCTCGTATGATGTAGAGCGCCTTGTTGAAGTGATTCGCTCTGCCTCACCTGCCCGCGCTTCGCGCAATGCAGCAAATGCCGAGATGATCGAGGCGAAAGCAGAGGCGTTGAAAGGCATTCGGGATGATCTCGTCGGCGCGACTGAATCACCCCTGTATGCTTATCGAATTGCCAACCGTCATTTTCCAGTGCTGGGGGATGGCAACCCGGATGCGCGACTGATCTTTATCGGTGAAGCACCGGGCAAAACGGAGGTCGAGCAGGGGAAGCCATTCTGCGGACCCTCTGGAGACGTCCTTGCGGAAATGCTCAAAAGCATTGGCTTGAGGCGCGAAGATGTCTATATGACCAATCTTCTACTCGACAAACCGCCAGAAAAACGTGATCCGCTTCCAGAGGAGATTGCGTTTTACAAGCCGTTCGTGGATCGCATCATTCACACCATTCAACCATCGGTGATCATTACTCTAGGGCGCTTTGCCACCGAGTATCTGCTTAAAAAACTCGATCTGCCTGAAAAGCGTGAGAAGATCAGCCAGCTACATGGCAAACTGATCAAAACGCGCCTGGATTATGGCGAAATCCATGTGGTGCCGCTGTATCATCCCGCCGTTGTGCTTTACAGCGCCAGCCAGAAAGTAACGTTACAGCGCGACTTTGAGAAACTCAAATTGTTCATCTGAGCCAATTTTGCGTTTCAATATTCGGGCGGTTTACCCCTGTCCCACCGTAATTGCGTTACAATCAGTGGCTTGCCGTAATCTTGCGTAGAAAGTATATTGCTGTGACCGACTCAACAAATGCCATCAGTTCGTCCAACACTGCCGTTGAGGAAATGAGGGCGAAGATTGCCCGCTTTGGCAGATTAATTTTTGAGCGCCATCTTACTGATGTTGCGGGTGGAAATGTCTCCGCCCGTGTTGGGGATATTATCTGCATCACTCCACGCTTCGCGGGCAGTAAACGTCAGTGGCAGCTTCGCCCTGAGGACGTGCTGGTAGCGGATAAGGATGCCAACATCCTTGAAGGCAGCGGTGAAATCTCCCGCGAAGCGAAAGTTCATTTCAAGCTGCACCGCGACTACGGGCATTTAGGCACAGGGGTTATTCATGCCCATGCCCGTAATATCCTCGTCTTTGCAGCACTGGCACGCCCCTTGCCGCCTGTGTTGGAATCTACCCGAAAATTTGGTGAAATCCCTGTGACACAATATGCCCCGGCGCACAGTCATCACCTTGCAGATTATGTGTCGAGTGCCATTGGGAAGGAGCAGCAGCGCATCCCAAAACACGCTGCCGCTGCCATTGCGCCTTATCACGGAATATTCGTCATGGGCAAGGACCTTGATGCCGCTCTTGATGCGCTCGAACGATTGGATAACAACGCCAATATCGTTATTGCCAGCGGCTTGTTCAATCAGGCGGAGGCACTCGCAAATGCTCGGGCAAACATGGAAGCCGCCATCACCGCATTTGAACAGAGCGAAAAGCCGTGATAATCACCGTCACCGCAAACACCACCATAGACCTGACGTTGTTTGTGCCTAATTTAGTGAACAACCGTACCATCCGCGCCACACAATCCATTCAGAGTATGGGAGGCAAACCCACTGATGCTTCGTGGATATTAGGTGAACTCGGTATTCCGAGCCTTGCGCTCGGCTTTGCCGGAGGTTCGACTGGGAAAAAAGTAGAGATTATGCTTGAGCAGCGCGGGGTTACGCCTGATTTCGTCTGGCTGGAACAGGGGGAGACGCGCATCAATGTCGTCATTATCCCGGAAAACACAGACGGCTCGATTACGATCACAACCAACACGATGACGATTGAAACCAGTCATGTCGAACAACTACGCGGGAAACTTACTCGCGCACTCGCTAATGCGTCATGTGTCATCACAGGTGGCTCATTGCCGGAGGGCTTAGCTGAAAATTTTTACGTGGACTTTATTGCTCTGGCAAAGACACACAACAAACCTGTGATCTTTGATGCAGCGGGAGCAAATCTGCGTGCCGGGTTAACTGCCCGTCCCGATCACATCAAGCCTAATCGTGATGAACTGGCTGAACTGATCGGTCATCCCGTCGAAAGTATTGACGATGCGTATATTGCAGGCTGCGAACTGATAGCGCAGTATGGAACTGCGCCGATTATCACGCTGGGTGAAGGCGGCGCACTCGCCGTATTGCCAGAGCGTGCATATTTTATTCCGCCGCTGCGAATCAAAGTCGTCAGTCCAAACGGCGCGGGTGACGCG
>Ga0224723_1000208_pt1 | contig 40653 bp, 27 predicted proteins | sample Balambano_FR2_Me_FD_161647 | JGI IMG/M metagenome (GOLD analysis project Ga0224723, IMG submission 161647) | Freshwater sediment microbial communities from Lake Towuti, South Sulawesi, Indonesia - Balambano_FR2_MetaG | ecosystem: Environmental > Aquatic > Freshwater > Lake > Sediment | place... | reverse complement strand
GTGTTTCTGGTCGTTGAGTGATATTGATTCCTACTTGTCGGGGAGTAGAAGAGACGCGATCGCTTGCACTAATGGTGAAGGCATTTTGTGAACCAATAGAATTGGCTGGAGGGGTATAAACTAGGTTATCTTGACCAGATACAGTAGTGATACCTGGAACTACAGGAGTACCATTGACAGTTAAACCGCCATTCACTGTATCGATACGAACAGAAGTTAGATCATTGTCAACATCTCTGACAGTAGCACCGAGACTAGCTAAGGTAAAAGTTACTGGTTGACCTGTATTGGTATCAGGTAAAGAAGATGTGGTTAAAGTTGGTGGGGAGTTAACTGAATTTATCCTGATTCCGGTTGGAGTACCTGTTGCTGCACCACCGTTGGGAAGTACAGGAAAACTACCTGTGGAAATATTATTAGTACCAGTATTAATTGGCGCTGCTGTTCCATTCACAGTAGAATTGCCCACGGTGAAAGAATTATTTGTAACTCCTCCTCCATGTTGAATTGTTATTGAGCCACCTTGTCCAGGAGTAAAAACATTATTGCTAAAACCACTCCTTGCTCTCGTAGAAATACTGACATTGCTTTCATCTACATCCAGAAAACTGCCTGTTATTCGCACAGAGCCAGAGCCAGAGGTTTTAATGTCTACATTACCACCTGTAGTTGGAGAATACGCACTTCCACTAATTGCTTGAGTATTAATTGAGGTGACGGTAATATCACTAGGTAAAGTTGTGGCGTTATTGGATGTATCTAGTGTTACTCCTCCTGCTGTGAGGCTGTTATATGCTCTGCCACTAATACTAGTATCTAGATTTCCCAATGCTAAACTGTTTCCGGAAATATTGATAGCTCCACCATTAGTGCGGAGAGTGTCATTAGAATTAGCAAATCTAACTGCACCATTAGTTGATCGCAAGTTGAAGCTACCACTACTACCTAAGTTTAAAGAAGCAACACCAGGTGTGGTTACTCCATATGCTCCACCAGTAATTGGGTCAATGGTGATATCTCCGGTTGCTTGTAAATTAATATTTGCACCGAAACCGAGTCTACCAATAGCTCCCCAAGAGACAGTATTTGCTCCACTATCAGGTTGTCCAAAAGGAATGTTACCAGCGATAGTATCAAACGTACCTCCTGATGAAGCATCAATAATTCTGAGTGTGCTGGGGTCGAGTAATAAAGTTCCATTACCGTTTGCACCGGAAACATCAACTGACCCGTTGAAAGTCAAGAAATTTTTGCCTGATACTTCAACAAAACCACCGTTACCACTATTTGCACCACTACGTGCAGATATCTTACCGAAGAATTGGGTAGTGTCATTACCCCAAACAATTACTTGTCCGCCATTTCCATTTAAGTTACTATCAGCAGTAATGACGGAGTTAGCATCAACATAAGTATTGGTTGCACTCGGTACTCCTTTACCTTGCAAACCTCCACCAATCTTGATAGTACCACCATTTACACCGGAAGCATTAACAACCGCATCAACTAAACCAACTTGCTTACCTAAAATATTGATTGCAGCGTCTGGATTTACTCTGTCTGTGGATACGTCAACATTACCAGAAATAATTGTTGTCCCAGCATTTGCTGGAATCTTCACACCAGATAGCTCCACCCCATCACTTGCTGTTAATCCGCTGCTAACATTACCAACTGTAAGTAGTTCAGGTAAGGAAGCTACCGGAAGTGTCCAATTATTAGGTTGATTGGAATTTGGTGTGAGTGGTTGAATTTCCAGACTTAATAAATTTCCTGGTTGACTTAAGCGGATATAATTTTCCCCAGGTACTGATGTCACCAGGATTTGTCCTCCTGGTGCTTGCAGTTGTCCGGTATTGATGACTGTTCCCGCGATTAAATTTAAATTCTGATTATTACCAACCGTGAGATTACCCAAGTTGACGATCGCACCCGGTTGACTTGTGAAAGCAAAGGCGTTGGGCTTACCTACTAGAGTTGTATAATCATTTGTACCGCTAGCGTTGAACCAATTTTGTTCAAAATTTATACCAGTGGCTGTAGTTGCCGTAAAACCAGCGGGAACGTTTAAACTAGCGTTGTTGCCAAAAATAAATCCGCTGGGATTCATTAAAAACAGGTTAGGATTACCACCTGTAACCTGAATCAAACCATTGATAACTGAAGGATTACCACCCGTAATCCGACCAAGGATATTTTGCAGGTTGGGATTAGCTTGGAAGTTAACGATTTGTTCCGATGAAACTCCAAATTGAGTGAAACTGTGGAACAAGTTTAGATTGTCATTGGAAGTCTGACCACCAGTAATATCAACTCTGTTACCATTGGGAGTGACGATGGTGTTTGTATCAGTACCAGGAATAATTGTTTGAGCTTGGACGTTAGTGCTAAGAAGTCCGATTAAGGGTAAAACAGCTAAGCAGAGTTTGGCTGCTACAGGAATGCGAAAACCTTGGGATGCTTTACTTGCACCTTTTTTACGCTGTAAGGTGACACGCTCTTCAGGTAATTCTAGATTTATTTGCCAATTGTCGCTTAATCCCCGACGTTTCAGTGCAGCTGCGATCGCCTGTTGGGAACACAAAACTTGCTCTTTTCTTCTGATTTTGGAAGCGTTTTCAGAATGACTGCGGTAATAGTACAAAGGTTTGTGGATACGACGTACCTGAGTAACTTCTGAAAGTCGCAGACACAAATCATAATCGTAAGCACAATCAAATAAAGGATGAATACCTCCCACCTGCTCATAAACAGAGCGACGCATCAGGCGGAAGTGAAATGTCATAAAATCTATCAGTAACCGCTCTGGTGAGTAGGGAATACGACAGAGATGACCGTAATTAATCGTGTTACCCTTTTCGTCAATATTCAGATAGTCAGTGTAAACAAATCCTGTGTCTGGATATTTATTAAGTACCGCAGCAGTTTCAGCCAAAGCAGTAGGTGCTAATACATCATCACTATCCAACGAACCAATATACTTACCTGTAGTTTGAGCGATCGCTGCTTTCGGAGCTGCTGCAATTCCTTGATTAGGAGATGTCACCACTCGTACCCGCTGATCTCGTTGAGCATACTCTTGAGCTAAAGCTTGAGAGTTGTCAGTTGAACCATCATCCCATATCAATAGCTCAAAATCTTGCCATGTTTGAGCTAAAACACTCTCTATAGCTGCTTTTAGGTAACGTTCTCGGTTGTAACTAGCGATAATTATTGAGATTTCTGGTGACATGAAACACTCCCAACTCCTCAGCGTATTCCACAGGATTATGCTTAGGTTTATAACGTAGTTATCAAAAAAATCAAAGTGTTTCTAACTACAAACATTTTTTATTTATCATGTTAAAAAATTCCTATCCCAATTACCATAAAAACTTTGCGCCTTTGCGCCTTTGCGTGAGGCTTAATAGGTAAATTACCATGAATAAAAATAAAAAAAACATTATCTTTAACTGTAGTTTATTAATCATACATTTATTGTTAATAATTCCAGCCACATCACAAAAAACAACAGCACAAAATACCCAACCACAAACTGCTGTAACTTGTCCCAAAGAATCAATTTCATCTCAAGTACCCTCTGCACCCACACAACCAGCATTAGGCTCACGCATCCCGGTGCGTGAAATCAAGGTATTGGATAGCACCGTATTTAACGAAAAAGACTTCGGTACAGTTACACAACCATTTGCAGGACGAGATTTAACCCTAGAAGAAACCCGTCAAGTTGCGGATGCAGTGACTCAATTTTATCTCAACAAAGGTTATATCAATACTCGCGCCGTTGCAGTCACTCCATCTAATAATGGTATCTTACAGATTCGCGTCATCGAAGGTCGTCTAGCTGAAATTGAAATTCAAGGGTTAAAACGCATCAATCGGTCGTATATTTGCAATCGGATTAAATTAGGTGCAGGTATTCCTTTTAACACTAGTCACTTAGAAGACCAATTAAAGTTACTCCGACTTGATCCCTTATTTACAAACATCGAAGCAAGTCTTCGTCCTACAGGTAAGGTTGGTCAGAGTATTTTAGTAGTGAGAGTTGATGAAGCCAATCCCTTCACTAAGAGTTTCACCATAGATAATTATTCCCCAGCAAGCGTTGGTGCAGAAAGATTAGGTATTTCTTTATTGCATCGCAACTTAACTGGAAACGGAGATGAATTAGCTGCTGCTTATTTCCGCTCATTTACGGGAGGTTCTGAACTTTATGACTTTAGTTACCAAATACCTGTGAATGCGAGAAACGGAAAACTACAATTTCGCATTGCACCCAATCGTAACGAAATTACCCAAGTACCCTTCAATAAATTGGGTATTCGCGCTCAGCAAGATGTGTATGAAATTAATTATCGTCAACCTTTAAAACGAACTCCTAGAGAAGAATTTGCTTTATCATTAGGGTTTGCTTACCAAAGCGGTCAAACTTTCATCTTTGACCAAGTTGCGACACCCTTTGGTATTGGTCCCGACCCAGATGGAGTCAGTCGCACTAGTGTGATTAAATTTAGCCAAGACTATACAAAACGTAGTCCCCAAGGAGCTTGGGGAGTGCGATCGCAATTCAATTTTGGTACAGGTTTGTTTGATGCAACTACCAATGCTTCTCCTATACCTGATGGTCAGTTCTTTAGCTGGTTAGGTCAAGCACAGCGTGTACAGCAATTAAATCTCAACAACTTGCTCATCGTTCAAGCTGATATCCAACTTACACCCAATAGCTTATTACCATCGCAACAATTCGTTATAGGTGGTGGACAATCAATACGGGGTTTTCGCCAAAATGCTCGCTCTGGTGATAACGGATTTCGACTAGCGATCGAAGACCGGATGACATTAAAACGCAACGAAGGAGGAATTGCATTAATCCAAGTTGCACCATTTATAGATATGGGAACAATTTGGAATCACCCCGATAATCCAAATAAAGTACCCTCACAAAAATTTCTTGCGAGTGCAGGTTTAGGACTTTTGTGGAATAACGCCATGGGAATTGATAAACTCAGTTTACGGCTCGATTACGCCATTCCATTCATAGACCTTAAAGATAAAGGTAGCAATATTCAAGACGAAGGTTTTTACTTCAGCCTTCGCTACCAGCCTTGATGTCCATCTAATTTTGATAATGTAGCAAAATTACTCAATACAATTTCTGCAAAGCTGACTATAAAATCATTTCCTATTTACTTCTACATAAAGACACACTCAATTTCAAATTGAAAATATAAATGTACGGGCAGGTTTTGCGACTGTATTAAGGATAAACGCAAAATCTAAATTCAAACCTGCCCCCACCCGGATCTATTTAAGTTTTTTCATAGTTTAATTTTACTATCTAATACTTTAAAATCTATATTCTGGATTAACCTCAGCAACTTGACGCTGCATCAATCGTTGTACGCTAGCGATCGCTGGATTTAATTCATAATTTTGTCGTGGATGAGCCAAATAAGATTGTTGTTCTTCTTCCATCATTTGTACATCCTGATCAATTAAAGTGTCTAAGTATTTTTGGGCAACTCCAAATAATTTATTGTTGGGCAAAAGACCAAACGCGATTAATTTGATAGTAAATTTGCCCTATTGTTTCTAAGTTTTAATCCCTAATAGGGAGTTAGGAAAGGCTATAATTTTAAATCTAAACCTAAGTAGAGAACTGGAAATGACTATTAGCCTAAATCTGCCGCCAGAGTTAGAAAGTGAACTTTCAACTGAAGCTTCTCGCCTTAACTTACCGCTTTCTGAGTATATTCTTCGTATATTGTGTACCAGAAAAGTTTTAGAAAACCCACCAAAAACTGGTGCAGAGCTTGTCGCTTACTGGCAAAAAGAAGGTATCATTGGTTCTCGGACTGATATTACCGACAGTCAAGTACACGCTCGTAAGTTACGCCAAGAAGCAGAAAGACGCTATAACGGTTGAAATTGATGCATCTACTAGATACTGATGTTTTAATTGACATTCAACGAGGTCATCCTCCCGCTATTAATTGGTTTGCTAGTTTACTAGAAGTACCCAGTGTTCCTGGCTTTGTTTTTATGGAACTAGTTCAAGATGCCCAAAATAAGCAACAAGTAACAAAAGCTTTGAAGCTATTAGCTCCATTACCTATAGTTTGGGCTACCGAAGTTGACTGTACACGTGCTTTACCGGATTTTACTACTTACGTTTCAATCCCTAATAGGGAGTAAATAAAGTTTCAACTAAATTTACATTTTGTCGCCCTAACAAGAGCCAAGCGTTTCAATCCCTAATAGGGAGTAAATAAAGTTTCAACAACTGGTGAGAAGGGTAAAGTTCCTCACAGAATCGTTTCAATCCCTAATAGGGAGTAAATAAAGTTTCAACTACACGGTAATGAGTAGAGGTAGCGGTAGATGAATGTTTCAATCCCTAATAGGGAGTAAATAAAGTTTCAACGGCCCAGCGTAATTGGTGGTGCTTTTTTTAAATCGTCGTTTCAATCCCTAATAGGGAGTAAATAAAGTTTCAACTTCTTGAGGATAGTCAAATTGTATTAGCTTTAATTGTTTCAATCCCTAATAGGGAGTAAATAAAGTTTCAACTGGAATATTCAAATTAGATTGAGAAGGCACAGATGTTTCAATCCCTAATAGGGAGTAAATAAAGTTTCAACACACCCAGTCTCTTTTATATTTTGGAATTTTTTAGTTTCAATCCCTAATAGGGAGTAAATAAAGTTTCAACGTATTCCTCAAGCTCTTCCTTTCTTTCTACAACGTTTCAATCCCTAATAGGGAGTAAATAAAGTTTCAACCAGAGACTGATAGCCCCTGCTCCTTTGGTTGTAGTTTCAATCCCTAATAGGGAGTAAATAAAGTTTCAACTTCATATGGTTTACAGTTTCAGAAGCAGATATCCTAGTTTCAATCCCTAATAGGGAGTAAATAAAGTTTCAACGCCTCATCATCGACATTAGAGCCAAGAATATCTTGGTTTCAATCCCTAATAGGGAGTAAATAAAGTTTCAACCCTCCACTGCCACCACCTCCGCCAGTACTAACTCCGTTTCAATCCCTAATAGGGAGTAAATAAAGTTTCAACCTGGCATGAGTGATTGGTGGTTACAGCATCTCAGTTTCAATCCCTAATAGGGAGTAAATAAAGTTTCAACGGAAGTTTTCTGTAAGATGGGCAACAGTACAAGTGTTTCAATCCCTAATAGGGAGTAAATAAAGTTTCAACCAAAACCGCCAATAGCGCAATCTGGCTAAATCTTGTTTCAATCCCTAATAGGGAGTAAATAAAGTTTCAACGGGAGCAATACTTTATGTGTACAACAAGCATGAATTGTTTCAATCCCTAATAGGGAGTAAATAAAGTTTCAACCTATTAATTAATTCATACCTTTGTTGTGTCAAATGTTTCAATCCCTAATAGGGAGTAAATAAAGTTTCAACTCTATTGACAATCTTGTCAACAAATGCCGACATAGTTTCAATCCCTAATAGGGAGTAAATAAAGTTTCAACGTTATTCATGTGTAAAATATTGGGCAAAATTTCGGTTTCAATCCCTAATAGGGAGTAAATAAAGTTTCAACAAGTTGGACTCGGCAAGACCGCGATCGCTATTGCGTTTCAATCCCTAATAGGGAGTAAATAAAGTTTCAACATATCTTGAGGAGTACTTATAGCCGTAAAGGATGAGTTTCAATCCCTAATAGGGAGTAAATAAAGTTTCAACCTTAATCTCTTCCAAGCTATAATTGCATTTGCCGTTTCAATCCCTAATAGGGAGTAAATAAAGTTTCAACGAGACTTGCTTCCAAACCAATCTAGAATAGTTTTGGTTTCAATCCCTAATAGGGAGTAAATAAAGTTTCAACATCAGTTGTCAGCGATTGAAATGCAGAAAATTGCTGTTTCAATCCCTAATAGGGAGTAAATAAAGTTTCAACGAGTATGTACCCGGTTGCTTTTGATTCATTTTTTGTTTCAATCCCTAATAGGGAGTAAATAAAGTTTCAACTCAACTTCGCAAATTAATCGCCTAGCTTTTCAGACAAGTTTCAATCCCTAATAGGGAGTAAATAAAGTTTCAACCAAAGTGAGCTTTTTGATAATCCTTATTGGTTCCGGTTTCAATCCCTAATAGGGAGTAAATAAAGTTTCAACCAGAAACGGAATTCTTTGGGTAACAAGTCAAAGAGTTTCAATCCCTAATAGGGAGTAAATAAAGTTTCAACGATAGAAGATGTAGCATGGTGGGCTAAAGCTTACGTTTCAATCCCTAATAGGGAGTAAATAAAGTTTCAACTGACTTCAAAATTCCTACCGCGAAGACTGCTGCATAGTTTCAATCCCTAATAGGGAGTAAATAAAGTTTCAACGACTTGGAAGAATATGAGTCGTTGCTATTAAGCAACGTTTCAATCCCTAATAGGGAGTAAATAAAGTTTCAACCACTTATCTTTATCTATGTTTACTGTATTCATTGTTTCAATCCCTAATAGGGAGTAAATAAAGTTTCAACATTATTGATATTCAGGGCAATAGCTTGATTAATGGTTTCAATCCCTAATAGGGAGTAAATAAAGTTTCAACTTGTATGTTGGATGTCCAGCGCATTTTGATTACTATGTTTCAATCCCTAATAGGGAGTAAATAAAGTTTCAACCTAATCTCTCGTCATCTTTAGGACTGACGTAAACATAAGTTTCAATCCCTAATAGGGAGTAAATAAAGTTTCAACAGTTCAGGTACAAGACCAAATGCTGCCAGATGGGTTTCAATCCCTAATAGGGAGTAAATAAAGTTTCAACTTTGTTGGCAGCAGAATACAACTGCTGTAATTTGGTTTCAATCCCTAATAGGGAGTAAATAAAGTTTCAACGTCCTGGCAAAAGGCGGCAAATAAAGTAGTACATGTTTCAATCCCTAATAGGGAGTAAATAAAGTTTCAACACTACAAAAATTTGTTTAGCTCAGTAGCGATCGCAGTTTCAATCCCTAATAGGGAGTAAATAAAGTTTCAACTCATCAGTTTGCTGTGAGTACCTTAAAAATGTTCGGGTTTCAATCCCTAATAGGGAGTAAATAAAGTTTCAACCTCAGAAATGAGCGAAAGTGGCAACCGTAAATAAGTTTCAATCCCTAATAGGGAGTAAATAAAGTTTCAACCTTTCACGGGTATATTGTCCGTCACATACTGCTTGTGTTTCAATCCCTAATAGGGAGTAAATAAAGTTTCAACTTAATACTGGATACTCAGAAGACATCCTACTTTCGTTTCAATCCCTAATAGGGAGTAAATAAAGTTTCAACTTTTGGCGTCATACACAAGCTGTTTTGTGTCTAGTGGTTTCAATCCCTAATAGGGAGTAAATAAAGTTTCAACTCTAAATGCATTAGCAGATGATTTTCCTGGCTATATAAGGTTTCAATCCCTAATAGGGAGTAAATAAAGTTTCAACGGGTATTCCGAAAGAAGAAATCGCGTTCATACACGTTTCAATCCCTAATAGGGAGTAAATAAAGTTTCAACGTAAGTATTATTGTATCTAGAATCCGGCTTCCCCGTTTCAATCCCTAATAGGGAGTAAATAAAGTTTCAACAATAAATCTTCAATTTCTTTTTCATTTCTTCCAGTTTCAATCCCTAATAGGGAGTAAATAAAGTTTCAACAAAATCATCATCATATACGTCCGGTGATATCACCGGTTTCAATCCCTAATAGGGAGTAAATAAAGTTTCAACGATGCTAAAGGTGCATTTACTATTCTTGGAACTATTTTGTTTCAATCCCTAATAGGGAGTAAATAAAGTTTCAACCCCAATTTAAGTTCTCAGGCATTTGTTGTTTAATTGTTTCAATCCCTAATAGGGAGTAAATAAAGTTTCAACCTGATATTCGGATTTTGAGGCTGAGTTTTAGGTTTGTTTCAATCCCTAATAGGGAGTAAATAAAGTTTCAACTTTGGGGTAGGCCCGGCAGAGTGCCGCTACCCCGTGTTGTTTCAATCCCTAATAGGGAGTAAATAAAGTTTCAACTTGGCTCGATTGGATTGTTTCCTTTTTGAGCAAAGTTTCAATCCCTAATAGGGAGTAAATAAAGTTTCAACACCTTTAGCATCTACGTTTAGTGTCCCCCCGTTTACCGCGTTTCAATCCCTAATAGGGAGTAAATAAAGTTTCAACATGATTACCAGCAACGGATGTGGGGTATTCTGAAGTTTCAATCCCTAATAGGGAGTAAATAAAGTTTCAACTTGAGCTTGCTGGGCTAACTTCTCGCCTAAATCTATTGTTTCAATCCCTAATAGGGAGTAAATAAAGTTTCAACAGCCAGTAAAAAGAACAATTGTTAATGGAGATGCAGGTTTCAATCCCTAATAGGGAGTAAATAAAGTTTCAACTAAAACCCTTATTCTGCTGTTTAAAATTTAGTTTAGTTTCAATCCCTAATAGGGAGTAAATAAAGTTTCAACGATAATTCTGATACAGACCCTTCGACAAAACCTCGTTTCAATCCCTAATAGGGAGTAAATAAAGTTTCAACTACTTCCGCTCCTTTGAGGGAGCGGTCGGCCTGGATATTGTTTCAATCCCTAATAGGGAGTAAATAAAGTTTCAACAAAAAAAATAGAATTTGTTGATTATACAACAAGTCGTTTCAATCCCTAATAGGGAGTAAATAAAGTTTCAACTGTACACATAAAGTATTGCTCCCTTTGTACTAGCAGTTTCAATCCCTAATAGGGAGTAAATAAAGTTTCAACTATTTGTTTGGCAGAGCATACTCTAAAATATTTACGTTTCAATCCCTAATAGGGAGTAAATAAAGTTTCAACTTACGGTATGGAACTTCTTGCAGAGGTCGGAGGCGTTTCAATCCCTAATAGGGAGTAAATAAAGTTTCAACTGAACTATCTTTGCGCCCTTGTGGGCTTTAGACGTTTCAATCCCTAATAGGGAGTAAATAAAGTTTCAACGATTTAGCTAATAAAGCGATCAATAAAAATGCAATGTTTCAATCCCTAATAGGGAGTAAATAAAGTTTCAACAGCAATTAGTTACAGGATTATCGCCTGAAGCTAGTGTTTCAATCCCTAATAGGGAGTAAATAAAGTTTCAACAACCATACAGAAAAGGACAGCCACTTGCCGAAAGAAGCTAGTGTTTCAATCCCTAATAGGGAGTAAATAAAGTTTCAACATTCTTGTTGTGACGAATATGTTGTCGCAATGAGTGTTTCAATCCCTAATAGGGAGTAAATAAAGTTTCAACCTGAATGATTCAAACTGCATTCAAGAAGTTGTTTATGTTTCAATCCCTAATAGGGAGTAAATAAAGTTTCAACTCTTAACCTATTAAAACGTACCACCGTCAATGTCTTGTTTCAATCCCTAATAGGGAGTAAATAAAGTTTCAACACTCTGCCGGGCCTACCCCAAAAACCATTTCATGTGTTTCAATCCCTAATAGGGAGTAAATAAAGTTTCAACAATCAGGTAAGTCAACCTTAGCTGGCGTTATTTGTGTTTCAATCCCTAATAGGGAGTAAATAAAGTTTCAACCACCACCAATCAAGTCATTGTAGGCTGAATTCGCCGAAAATGTTTCAATCCCTAATAGGGAGTAAATAAAGTTTCAACGTCACTGGGCTTCTCAATTAGAAGAATTGTATAATCTGTTTCAATCCCTAATAGGGAGTAAATAAAGTTTCAACCATGCTCGATAAAGCTCAGTTGTTGCCCTACATGTTTCAATCCCTAATAGGGAGTAAATAAAGTTTCAACCTTGGAGATAGTGTCAAAATTCTTCCAGAATCGATTAGTTTCAATCCCTAATAGGGAGTAAATAAAGTTTCAACGCAGGTAGGCGATCGCATCTTCTGGCTGCATTCGGGTTTCAATCCCTAATAGGGAGTAAATAAAGTTTCAACCTAAATCGTCTTTGATCAAAAAGCGAGTCTACATAGTTTCAATCCCTAATAGGGAGTAAATAAAGTTTCAACAAAATTGTCTGTGAGTCCAGCCATGGTCACATGGCTGAGGTTTCAATCCCTAATAGGGAGTAAATAAAGTTTCAACTCGACTCCTAGATAATGAATTTAAGAATTTTCTCCTGTTTCAATCCCTAATAGGGAGTAAATAAAGTTTCAACAATCCTGCCGGAAAATGATTATAATTTGCGGCAGGGTTTCAATCCCTAATAGGGAGTAAATAAAGTTTCAACGAATAATCCTCCGTCTATACTGCTTAGTTCAAAATTGTTTCAATCCCTAATAGGGAGTAAATAAAGTTTCAACTTAATCGCGGCACGGAACTTGCCAGAGGCATATCCAGTTTCAATCCCTAATAGGGAGTAAATAAAGTTTCAACATATACATCTTTGTACAAATCAAGGAAGCGACGTGTTTCAATCCCTAATAGGGAGTAAATAAAGTTTCAACAGTTATTTTAGGAAGCCTAGATTTTAATAATCCTGTTTCAATCCCTAATAGGGAGTAAATAAAGTTTCAACCTTCTGAACATTGACTCCAATACCAAGTGGCTCTGAAGTTTCAATCCCTAATAGGGAGTAAATAAAGTTTCAACATCGCAATTAGCGATTAAATCAAGCAACTGACCAGTTGTTTCAATCCCTAATAGGGAGTAAATAAAGTTTCAACTTGTATTCTGCTGCCAACAAATCCAACAAGTCTGATATTTCAGTTTCAATCCCTAATAGGGAGTAAATAAAGTTTCAACAGTAAGATTGTAGGCAAGTTAAAAAATGGGTGCTGGTTTCAATCCCTAATAGGGAGTAAATAAAGTTTCAACCTTGGTGACAAGGGAAAGTGGCAACCGTAAATAAGTTTCAATCCCTAATAGGGAGTAAATAAAGTTTCAACGTCCATCGCAAAGGAGCGGACTCTGTTAGAGTTAGAGTTTCAATCCCTAATAGGGAGTAAATAAAGTTTCAACAAATTGTGATCAGTTTTTACTTGGTGAGTTTGGTGGTTTCAATCCCTAATAGGGAGTAAATAAAGTTTCAACCAAGTTTTTCTTTTAGTTCGGAAATAGCTATTTCAGTTTCAATCCCTAATAGGGAGTAAATAAAGTTTCAACATGCGTTCGCCTGGTCTATGGGTTGGTACGGAGGTTTCAATCCCTAATAGGGAGTAAATAAAGTTTCAACAAATTCCAGTTTTCCCCGAAATCGTAGGATCCATATGTTTCAATCCCTAATAGGGAGTAAATAAAGTTTCAACCTTGCATCTATTGATTGGCATATATGAAGTGGATGTTTCAATCCCTAATAGGGAGTAAATAAAGTTTCAACCTGGCGTGTTATGAGCCAGTTGTCCCCTATAAGTTTCAATCCCTAATAGGGAGTAAATAAAGTTTCAACGGAAGCTGGCTGGATTTCGGATGTGGGCGACGAGATGTTTCAATCCCTAATAGGGAGTAAATAAAGTTTCAACTTAAATATAGTATATATGATTAATTCAAATTCTGCGTTTCAATCCCTAATAGGGAGTAAATAAAGTTTCAACGTTATTGGTATTAATAGTAGTGCCCATGCTTTTAAGTTTCAATCCCTAATAGGGAGTAAATAAAGTTTCAACTGGTGGCGCTGGGTTTATCCAATCGCTTTCCTTGGTTTCAATCCCTAATAGGGAGTAAATAAAGTTTCAACACCAGCTATGAATGGCTTAGCATTCATATATAAGAGGTTTCAATCCCTAATAGGGAGTAAATAAAGTTTCAACTGTAAGAAAATATGTATTTAATACTAACAGCACTGGTTTCAATCCCTAATAGGGAGTAAATAAAGTTTCAACCAGGGTTTAGCTAATTTTGGAACTGGCGCAGCAAAAGTTTCAATCCCTAATAGGGAGTAAATAAAGTTTCAACCAGAGTAGAGAATGTAAAAAAGAAGAAATAAGTAAAAAGTTTCAATCCCTAATAGGGAGTAAATAAAGTTTCAACGTATGCTATCTCAGAGTGAGATAGCGATACACCCTCGGCGTTTCAATCCCTAATAGGGAGTAAATAAAGTTTCAACGTGTCGAAAATTGCTGCCTCTAGCAGAGAATCCACGTTTCAATCCCTAATAGGGAGTAAATAAAGTTTCAACCGGGTAGTTTTACAGCTGTTGGTACAGCTTTTGTAGTTTCAATCCCTAATAGGGAGTAAATAAAGTTTCAACTGCTGGTACTCCATATTTCCCTCCAACTTGTGCCTGAATTGTTTCAATCCCTAATAGGGAGTAAATAAAGTTTCAACACTTCGTTTGCACTTAATCGCCTTGAAGCTTTGCGTTTCAATCCCTAATAGGGAGTAAATAAAGTTTCAACTATAGAAATACTTGGGGATTTTCTGGTGCAGAATTGGGTCAAGTTTCAATCCCTAATAGGGAGTAAATAAAGTTTCAACTTCTAGGAAGAATTCCCAACTGGGAAAGTTATGCGTTTCAATCCCTAATAGGGAGTAAATAAAGTTTCAACTCTAAAAATTTAACTTCGCGCAAAGTTGCGTGAAACAGTTGTTTCAATCCCTAATAGGGAGTAAATAAAGTTTCAACTTTGGTCGCGTGGTGAGCAAGTTTGAACCAGGCTTAGACGGGTTTCAATCCCTAATAGGGAGTAAATAAAGTTTCAACCTTATAGAAGCTCAACCCTTGAATTATGAGGAGATAGGTTTCAATCCCTAATAGGGAGTAAATAAAGTTTCAACACTGATCGCCGATTTGGGAGCGGCTAAACACTCCCGTTTCAATCCCTAATAGGGAGTAAATAAAGTTTCAACGTGGGATAAGGTATCGTTGAACAATCAAATGCTAGTTTCAATCCCTAATAGGGAGTAAATAAAGTTTCAACTTCAACCTGCAAAAGCTGCTCAAGGTGCTACAGAGCAACTTGTTTCAATCCCTAATAGGGAGTAAATAAAGTTTCAACAGCGGGAGGCAGAAAAGTAACATATATAAGGTTTTCAAGGTTCGGTTGCGCGGATAAGGTAATCATAACATGGGAAATAGAAATTGTCAGTAGCGAAAATGGCTGAAACTGAGTCTGGATAAGGAGCGCGGGTGCTTTTACAAAATTATAAGCTCAAACCTAGTGACAGCAAAAGATTCAAGCATTTCTATGAAACCCGCTTTTTTTACACCTACCCATCCGCGCAACTAAGCAAAAAAAATACTATCGTCACGCACTGGTTCGCCACCTATACGCTCTACTTTACCAAAACAGCAGGCGCATAAAAAGTAAAAGCGAATGCTATCAGTCTCTGGTTGGATCTGCTTATTCAGACGCGATCGCAGTTTAGCATACTGGGCGTCGGTAAGCTGACACTCAAATATACTATACTGCACCCACTGTCCATAAGACTTGAGAATATTATGGATTTTAGTACGACGCTTGTCTTCGGAAATATCGTAGGAAACAACAACGTTCATAATTTTTGGGATTTTGGGTAGATATACGAGAGTCAGGAAAAAAGCCTATTCTGACTCTCAATCCTGAATTACTTAATAATTAGAGGTGGATATTTCTCGGTCTCCTGCATTAAATATTTTGCAAGTAATCGCGCTTGGATCTCGAAAGCTTCTTGATAACTACATTTACGTCCCATTACAGGGTGCTTAAACTCAGATATTTTCTTTTGTGCGTATAGCTTTAAAAAACTTTTTCGTCCCTCTGGTGTTAACGACACAGCACCGCTTAAAGGTTCAGTGACAAAATCCGCAGGTACAAGTAAGCGCTTATTTAATGCAGTCAGTACTACAGCATCCACTACCAACGGACGAAACTCTTCCATTAAATCCAGTGCAAGAGACGGACGACCATAGCGATCGCAATGCAAATACCCAAGATACGGGTCAAATCCAACTATATTTACAGCTCCTTGGACATCATGTCTAAGTAAAGCATAGCCAAAACTCAGCAAAGAATTAACCGGGTCTTTTGGGGGACGACGATTGCGATGGTCAAATGTAAACTCTCTGTTACGAATTAGCTGATCAAAACAACCAAAATAAGCTGCACTACCTGCACCCTCTAAACCCCGTAAGGAGTTTATATTTGTAGTTGTATCAATAGATGAAATTACTTGCTCGATACGTGAAATACTCGTAGATAAATCTAAATCCGCAGTTTCTCGCTGACGACGAATCAGAGTATTGCGGTAGTTCTTGAGTTTTCCACGGACAAAACCTTGAACAACATGAATGGCTTGTGGTGATTCTCCAGCAGCTTGCCATTGTGCTTTGCGAACAAAAATGTTTTTAGTTACCTCTGGTTCTAACCTTCCTAAATAACGACCTGTATCTGTAAGAAAAGTTAACGGGATATTACGCTCTAAAAGTTCCGCGATCGCAGCCGGAGAAATTGTTGCACGTCCTAAAATAACAACACCGTCAATTTTAATTAACGGTACATCTAAAATCGTCTTTTTCTCGAATCTGACATTTAATCTTTCGTCAGTCTTGCCGATAAATGCATCTTCCTGAGTGATATAAACTGTGCCCATAGTTTTGAGTATTTATGAGATATTATTTTTCTTCTTGATATTGTTCTACTTTTTTAGTAGCAGTAGGTAAACAATTTGTCAGCAAACTACATCCATTGCAACGTTCTGTTTTAACTGCTTTTGGCATTGCACCTGTCAGTAAAAGCATTTGCACATCTTCGATAGTAGCGATGACAGTTTTACGTAATGTTTCATTTATTTCTACTAATTGACGTTGGTGAGAATGAGCATAATAAATATAACCAGTGGTAATATTTTTCCCCGTCATTTCTTCCAAACATAAAGCTTGAGCGCCAACTTGCAACTCATCATTATCCCATTCACCTTTATGTCCTCGTTTATATTCAATCGGGAACCATTCACCTTGTTCTAATTCCACTAAGTCAGCTTTACCAATCAATTTGTATTTATCAGATTTTAACCAAATAGCTCTAATCTGCCAGGTTTCCTCTCGATTTTCATCACTTACAGTATGAACGCGCTCATGTAAACTTGTACCTTCAATTGTGTATTGATTGTCAACAAATTCACCTGCACAAAACATTCGCCAGCAGCGATGCGGACAATATGCATATTGATTTAATGCAGCAATAGGTACGTAGTCAATTTCGTTACTCATTATTCCTTCTACCTTCTCCTAACCATTCCCATACCCATTGTCGTTTTTCTTCCAACTCCTGCATATAAAGCATAATCAGCTAAAGCGTTAATTTGCTTAATTACTACTGCATCAACATCGCCAAGGATACGAAAATCGATTTTGCCAAGACAACCAATAAATTTACTATCGTAGTTAGTCACTACGTCAGTATTAATATTAAAAGAACTTGGATAAATTAATTCTAAGGGAATATCAGAAAATTCTATGCCACTATATTTATTCCAGCGTGAAAGTAAACTACTAAACACACATTCTCTTGTAGGTAGAACAGAATCATATCCTCCTTGGCGAAAGGCTACAGGTGTGGCCAAATCAAAAGTAATTAAACGGTGAGTATCGCTGGCTTGTTCGTAAAGTTGGTCATAACTGCAAGCATTAGCCCAAGGTTGAGTTTGCTGGGGTGTACAAAGGATACTAGGAATAAATAAATTAGCAGAGCCTAAATGCCAAGGGCGTTTAGGGTTAAGATTTAACCAAAGTGGAGTTAGTTTACTAAACAAAGTGTCATTTAATAGAGAAATACGCCACCAGCAAGGAGTACCAGTGGGAATAGGTTTCTGCTGACTAGTTTGTAATGGATGATTGTATTTTTTGTGTTGATATTCAACTTGCAGAGGAGAAAGGGTAAAAGCTTTGTCTGCATTTGCAGAGTGTAAGTAGTCTCCCAAGGTTTCATCTACGGAACTGATAAGGGTGAGGAATAATGCATGATAGTGTCTCCCAGTCAGGAATTCAGGGTAAATGGGAGATTGGGGAATGAGATTGAGAACGAGACTGTGAGGCATAAAGTAAAAAGTATAATTTAAACAATAAAATGCTCATCATCAGGAAGACGTAGCTGTTTACATTTCATAGCGATCGCTAATATTCCTGATAATCCAGGCAAGATTTTATATTCTTTAGTAGCATCATTACATTCAACAATTATGGAGTATGAATTAACTCCTTCTTTTGTCAGTTGATAAATTACAAATGAATTAGTAATAGGACAAATAATTATTCCTGGAAATAATTTTTTTTCTAATTCTTTAAGTAAAGGTGTGGGACGAGTAGCACCTCCTACTTGGCGAGTAATTTGGATATTCTTAAAAGCTGTAAGTTTATTAAGTTGTGTGTTGACAAAATTTTGCCGTGTATCATGGTAGCGCATACGAAAACTTAAATCATAACTACTTTCGGCTCGTGCTGTTACTTCAATTATTTCATCGCTACGTTCAAATTCATAATATCGCAGGAGATGAATTGGGTCTAAGACAGTTTCATCTAGTTCATCAAGGATTAACCCATGGGGGTCACTAATTTTCAAACTTTCAAATAAACTATCCCTAAATTGGAACAATGGAGCATAACTAGCAGTCCAAATTTCAGCAAATTCTTTTAATTCAATTATAACATCTTCTTCTAAAAAAACTGATTCATAATCTGCTAAAGTTACTCTTCCAGCTTTTATATCATCCCACTCTTTAGGAAAGTAAGATTTAATATAAGTTTTAACAAAAGCCTGTCCACCCGATAAAAACTTCCATTGTTTTTTCAAATTTTTTAATGAAGTTTTAGAAATATTTTCGGCCCCTTGTAAAACTTTCATTCTCCAGCGATAATCATCCCAAGTACGATTTCCTCCTAATGTCTCTTTCAATGCGTTAAAAAGTTGAGTAACATATTTACTTTCTGCCAAATCTTCTAAGCTCTTTTCGAGTTCTAATAAAGGACGGGCAATTTCTAAAAATGCTTCTGAGCGCCAGTAAGCAGTTAAAAATGGTTTATCAAGACACGAAAGACTTTCTAGAGTTTCTTTTAGTGCAGTACGTCCTCCTAAAGTGTCAAGGGATGTTAAACCTTCCTCCCAAGCAGCATCAGGTAAATAAGCGATCGCATCAGAGGGAATATCAGTTTCGGTTTTCCCCAGCACTCGTCCAACTCGTCCTATTCTTTGCCAAAAAGCAGCGCGATCGCGTGCAGAAAATATTAGCCAGTCAAGATTTTGCCGTGTTGGTGCAGGATTTCTCTCAAAATTAAATCCGACATCAACTGTACTAGTAGCTAGAATAATTGATTTTTGCGCTGCTGATTTGCGCTCCAGTTGGGGTGTTGAACCTGTGATACGTCCAAATATACCCTCAAGACCTTTTTGTTTCAGTAAGCTTGCTAACCGATTTATATGGTCTTTAGAGTCAAGAATGACTGCACCATTCTGACTTGAGTTTTCCAAATAACGCTTACTAACTTGATCAGCGATTTCTTGCAACAATACATCTCTCTCTGGTTTTGGACGTAGTTCTAAGTTAACTTCAGTTTGTGAAGGTAACAAATTCGAGTGATTATCGTTTCCGACAATAACAACTCTCACACCTTGGTTTTCTAAACTTTGTAGCGCAGTTTCACAGGCTGGTTCTGGTGTTGCTGTCAGTAAAACTACTCGTCTTCCATATTGAAAAAAACCAAACACATGAGAATATGCAAGGTAAAATAATAATCCTACCAATTGCTTTGCATCATACAAATGGAATTCGTCAAAAATGATAGTTCCGAAGCGTGTAAAAAACTCTTTTGCTACATTACCTCTATCAATATCATTGTATTTAAAAAAAGTAGCATAGTAAAAAATATCAGGATTAGTAATTAAAACTACAGGTCGATTAGCTCCTACTTCAGGGAAAAGAGTCGCAGGATTACGCAAAACATAACGTAATTTTTCAGCATTTCTTTTACCAACAATATCGTTTGGCCATTTTCTAATATTATTTGCAGAAGCTGGGATAACTACATGATTCAAACCTGCACTATCAACAAATTTTTGCGCTGCTTCTGTTTGCTGTTCTACTAAAGCATTAGTGGGAGCAATATAAATAGCACTTTTTCTTGGCTGGTGTAATAAAGTTGTTAATGCTGCTTTAGTTTTACCCGTACCTGTTGGTGCTAAATCCACTATAATATCTGCATTACGAGCCTTCTCAAACAGACTAACTTGATGCTGAAGTGCATTACGCATAAAGTTAAGTTCTTGTGGAAGCGATGTAGAAGCTGAAATACTTCGAGGTTCTAATTTAATCAATATGTTTTGATTAGTCATTATTGCCAGCTCCACCACAAAATCCTAAACCTGCTGGTATAATTATTTCTCCAATTTGCCAAGCTACACCTCGAAAACGAAGGTTTCTCATAATTGGTGCAGGAGGAATAGAAATTACATCAAAGGAAAAAATCTCCAAATCTAGAGGTAAATCAGCAGAATTCAAATAACAAGTACTTTGATACTCTCCTTTTGGCAATAGGTTTATACTTAGCTCATTGATTACATTCAATTGAACTTTACTTACGAACTTACCAACACGAATATAATCAGGTAATTGATAATTTCCAAAAACTAAAGTTTGAAATTTATTACCGCGCTCAATCATCCTTATTCTTCCAGTCTGAGGAAAATTGCTAGCTCTAAATGAATTCGGTTTTATCCCCTGACGTTGTAATGGTACATCTTCCCTGGCTGTTGCAACGCGATTATTAGTCATTGCATACCAATATGCATCAGAAAGTGCATTAAACCTTTCAAACCTGTATGTAACACCACCCTTTGGTGAAGCTGGTAAAATGTAGAGATTATTAACAATTGATGCAAAATCTTCTTTGTAGGTAGGTCGTCCTGTAGCCTGTCCCTGAAGATGATAGGGAGAATTTACCCAACTTAAAGCATAGGCTAAAGCATAATTCCCTATCAATCCTTCAGTATAGTAGGTATCAGACAACTCCCTAGAGGCAAAAAAAACTGGTTCAAGACAATGTAACTCTACTAATTTTGCCTGACTAAAAGGAATTGCTGACATAATTTAACTTTCAACCTCTACTAATTCTTTATCTTTTTTAGCTTTGTTTTTACCTTTTTTAGAGTCAGTAGTAACTTGACGTAATGATTGATATGATTGATCTAAACGTTTTAAGAAATTGTTGCGCTGTTCCTCTGACCAGTGATTTTCAATATCAGTAATTAACTCTGTTAACTCTTCATTAGATAATTGCACAGAAACTCCTTTTCTATTTTTCCAATTTGAAATAACTTGCTTACTACTTTCAATTAGTCTTTTTGTATTTAAAGGGTGTTCTAATGGCTTACCCAATACATCATAAGTAGCTTGAATTAATTCTAGTGAGCTAGGTAATTCGCAAATACTACCAAATACACCTAAAATTTGATTTTCTATACGTCCAATGCGACTGGAAACAGCACCATAACGGGATGTAAATAAAATATTGCCAATGATATAACGTAATTCATCAGCAGTTACATCCTTTAAGGTGACAACATCAAGAAAATGTACTCCTGGCTTGATATATTCGCTAGTATTTAATGCAGTAGAAGTTTTAGTATCTTCCTCTTTTTTCAACCGCATAGTGCCATTTTCATAAATAGCATTAATTGTTCTATCTCCAACAATATCAGCGGTAGGTAAAATACTAAAAGCATCTTCAGTCCAAATACGGCTTTTCTGCGCTCCACCTCCACCAGCAGCAAAACCATAGAGAAAACAATCTATGCACATTTCGCAAGGTGAATTAGTATTTAAAGAGCAAAGACCATCTTTACTAGGATATAAAAGCTCGTGCGCTCTTAAATGTTCTCTTCCATAACGTCTTTCTGGTGCGACTTGCTTACGTTTGGTCATTACCAAGCGTTGAATAATACTTTCATCTTGAACACCAGCTTGGACAAATTCACTACACATTGGTTCTCCAGAACCTTCTGTACGGAAGATTGTTTCAGACTGAGTAGTTCTTAATACAACTAAGGTAATAAAACGTGCTTTCGGGAAATTTTCGTAGGTTTGGGCAAGATGTGGTGTAAGTTTTTTAATTGACATGATTAACTCCTATTTAAATAGATGTACTAACTTCAGTGGTTGAATCTTCATTATTTTTCTTGGGAAGTTGCTGATAAGCTTCTTGAAAGAAAAATAAATATGCTGCTTCTAATTTGTCTTTATCTGAGATAAGTTTTTCAGGACGTGAATGATAAACTTCCTGATAAAGTTTTCGCAAAACGTTATAGAATGATTTAATTTGTTCAAATTTGTTTTGTCCGACTCCATGTTCACGGATCCGGTCTAAACGAGTATGATATTGCTGCGCTAAAACAGCAAACATAAAATCTAAATCCATATGGTTCTTTTGGGAACGAACTGCTGAAGTAAAAGCAGTAAAGGGTTCAGATAAAGAAGTTCGTTTAAAAGAACTGCCTTTTAAATTTGTTTCAGCAGCTATTTTTGCAGCTTCTTTAAGGTACTTAGTTAAGACTGAATTTTCATCTGGCATAAGATTCTCCAGTAAAATGTTTAACGGTTTACTAATTTTGCTCCAAGTAACACTAAGATTTGGTTCATCTTGTTCTCGTAAAACCCAACGTAACAAAACATAATAAAGTTCAATTGGTCTTGCACAAGCACGCGCCAAATCGTATAAACAATCATCTGCTTTTTGTATACTTGCTACAGAAATTGCAAGTTGACCAATACATCTAAGTCGCTCAAGAATTTTTTCTGCATCTTCACGACTGTATTGTCCATTCTCCAGTAAAGGTTGTAAACTAGCTGGAATTCCTTGTACTCTTCCGTATATATCATTAAATAATTCGACTTCTAAATTTCCACCTAAAGTAAAAGGAAAGCCAAATTCTAATGATAAAGAAAGCTCTAAGGCTAATCGTAAAGATTTAAGGAAAGCAACAGATGTGTTTGTGTCTCCCCAAACAAGAGGAATAATTACATTATTGTGAACGAAATCTGGACGTTTGGGAAAAGCAAAGCCAACTACTTTATGAGATTTGAATTCAACAAGATTTTCCCGGTACAATTGTAGCTCGTCAACAACGACTGTACCACCTTCATTGTTGGTTTCAGCAACTCTCTGAAGAAAGTTACGCCAAATTCTTAATAATTCTGGAGAAGAACCTTTCGGTAATGAAAAATGTAGGTAAAATGGATCTTCTTTTTTAACAGCAGGAAAATTTGCTCCAATTGTCATTAACTGATATGCTAAAGCAGCTATATTATCTGCTTGCCTTTTCGGCTCTGCACTAATACCACCAGGTAAGCGATTAGAAAAAGCTTGTACTTTTGTCCCTGGAGGCATATTATTGGAAATTAAATCATCAATATTGTTGGATGTGGAACCTAAAGAACATCTTTGTTTCGGGCTTGCTTCTATATAAGCATCTAAATCTTTAAACCCATCAAATTTACTAGCAACTGATAAATTTAAAGTTCTTGTAACAAATGTAACCATTTCTTCAGAAGCTTCTGAATTTTCGGATTGCTGATTATCTTCTTTTCTTAATTCAAAGGATTCTTTGAGTGCTTCTTGTATTCCTTCAATTCCTTTTCTGACAGCTTTAGCTGCGAATAAAGGTCTTCCATATAAAGCATCAAAAGCTTCAATAACTTTTCTTTCTTGTTCAGAAATTCCTGTATGCTGAGCAATTCTATTCCATACTTCTTTTGAATTTAACCCTGCTTCTCGATAACTTAAATATGTAGCTTTTAAACCTTCAGAAATTGCAAACTCATCAGCATTGCTTATAGGCATTAAGTTAATCTTATTTGCATCTGCAAGTGCTTGCTTTCCAGCCTTATCACTCCATTTTTGAATATCTTTACTAATCTTATCAAGTTTAAAACCAGCTTTTTTCCTTTCTAAAAGAGCTTGGACGTTGATAATTACTTCTTCAATATTTTGTTGAATCGCTTGTTGAGATATCTTAATACCGTCTTTAGTAGCTCGTACTAAGTTTTCAATATTATTTCCAAATACCTGGTCAATTTTACTTTGCCAACAAGCTGCTATGTCTTTTGCTAAATCATCTTTTGGTAAAGTTTCACCCTCAAAAAGTTCACCGTCAGGAAAAATTGCTAATGGTATAAGCTTATACTTTTGTAAAACTTCCTCACACGCTCCTAGTAATAAAGCTGTTATATAACCTCTATCTTCTGATAAACTCACACGGAAAAGGTTACAAGGCCTATCAAATGCAACTGTTAATTCATTTTGAACTTTGCGAAACCTTTGAGTGTCCGGAATCCCTAAATCAAATAAATCTGCTGCTGTCAGCATAGCCGCCCATTTTTCAATATTAGGGTCTTCTGGTAAAAATCTTGCACCGTCAGTGACGTTATGACCTGAATGACGTTCAATCAGCTTTCTTACTAACTCCAAGTCAGTTTCTGCTGTGACAAAACTTAGTACACAAGCTTTTTCTAGTTGTTCACGCAAAAATTCTTTATCTCTAGCAAGCTTTTTAACAGAACGTTCTTGAGGATCTAACTTATTCAGGTCATGAACTGCTGTGGCTGCTAATAACAAAAATCGTTTGTCTTCTGCTATTTGAGCAATTCTACTTACAGTTAATATGAATTGACACGCAGAATCCAAGTGTTCTGCAAGTGTTGTCCCTTTTCTTACTCCATATTGGTGTTGGTGAGCGTGATTTTCATACAGTTGAGGGCGAATTTCACTGAAATAACGCTCATCCAAACTTTTTGGAGGACGGTTTAAAAGGCTTAAACGTTTAGACATATGTAAATACTCTTTTCCTAAATTCAGTCTATGTGACACATTCAGTTAATGAGACCGATATTTGTACTTAGAAATTAGCAACCATCAGAAACTAATCCTGATATATTTTCAGTGTTTCTACTAAAGCAATCGGCATCTACTAGCGGTTGATTGTTTTATAATTACATCTATGAGTATGACACAATTATTTTAATAGTGCAAGTACAAAACTCAAAATGCCGCGTAAAAAAGATACGATTACACTCTCAATTCCGCCTGGAACCAGAGAAAAGTTAGAAGAAATTGCCCGTAATCTAAATATCCGATGGGGTAAAGAGCCTAGTATATCTGGTTTAATAGTAGCGATCGCCGAAAAATCTCTGGAGGTGGGAAAGCCTTTTACCCTTGATTCCAACCAAGTTAGCGCTCTTGGGCAAGCGATAAAAGTTTTAAATGACGCTGGTCGGATTGGAGAAGCTCAAAGTGTACTTGCACTTTTACTAGAACGAGGAAATTTAGAAGCACCCTTACGCCAATCATTGATGAAACAGATTAGCCAATCTACTCAAGGATGGCGAATCCAGATTGAAGACTGGATGAAAAATCAACAACCTTTCTATATTCTTTACCGAAATTCTCAAGGTAAGGAACTAGAGTACACAGTTCGTCATGCAGAACCCCGTTCTTTTGACAACCGCTTTTATCTTCTTGTTTGGTGCGAAGAAACAGAGGATGTGGAAAATGATATTCCTGAATTACCAGAACTCTGGCACAATCGTTGTTTGACCTATAACAATATTAAGTCAGCTGTACCGATAAACGGAGTATGGCGAGGAAAACTAGATTATGTAGAAGTACGCTTACAATTTTCGGGATGGTTAAAAAAAAGCTACCAACTAAAGGATAGTGATATTGGTGATCAAGAACTGGATGATGTGCGTCAAGTGGTGCGAAGAGTTGCAAATGAGTTTTGGCTAATTAGAGAAGTAGCGCGTTATTGGGATGAATGTGTTATAGTCTCACCCCAGAGTATGCGCGATCGCTTGAAACAGAAACTTCGCAAACTATGTGATATGTACGATATGTAACTTCATCAAACAATCACTTCATGCGATCGCTTTGTATAGTTTTGTAACATTTTCAAAACCAGGTATCTTAAATTCCTTGGGAAAAATCATCAAGAGTTTAATACATCTTTATAAATAATTAACATTAACAAATTGTTATTATTTTACAGCCAAAGCGATTTTATGGTAATTTAAAACTTAACAACTACACAAATATATTTGTGTTTTTTATTACTAGACTTTCATAAAAACCAGTGGTTTAATCTGATGGTACCTACCTCGGAATATTCTTTTTTACAAATATTAAGTAAATATATATGTACACAATAACTTTGGAATGGTTTGAGGAGGGACGTCAACTTTCGCAAACACTTTCTTCACAAGATAATACAAAGGAACAAGGAAAAATATCTATTGGTCGTGATCAGAATCAGTGTGATGTTGTTCTAGATGAGAATGAGAAGAGTGTTTCTCGTTTACACGCTATTATCAGCTATGATGCACAACACCAGCAATTGACGATCAAAAATCTCACTGGAAATAGAGAGAATCCCAATCCTGTAATTGTAGACGGGAAAGCGATCGCCCTTGAAGAAGCATCACTTTCTGAAGGAAGCACAATTAGGTTAGGTAAAATCACTATCACAGTGAAAAAACTTGACTTACCTCAAGCCCCTAAACCAGTATACGGAGTGCGATGTGTTAACGGTCATAAAGTCCCCTTCGAGTATCTAGGAGACTTTTGTCCTCATTGTGGATATGCACTGCAAGCAGGACATACTGACATTATACCCAGGTCGGATAAGTAAAATTATTAACTAAAACAATATGGAAGTTAAACTGACTTGGCTAGATTCAACAGGCCTTGAACAACAACAAGAATTCTCTCTACCTTTAGCGATCGGTAGACAACTAGACCGCATACCGGACACTCACGAAGAACAAGAACTTTCCAAAGTAGTTTTTCCTAGTAAACAAGTCTCCGGTCATCATGCCCTAATTTACCTAAACAACGGTCAACTAACAGTTAGTGATGTTAGTACTAACGGTACTAGAGTTAACGGTGAATTATTACACAAGTCTAGCCAACCTTTAAGTAGTAACGACAAACTGCAAATAGGGCCTTATGAAGTTACAGTAACTTTACTAGGACAACCAGCACCAATTGCAGAAGGCACAGAAATACTAGTTAGTAATCCAGAAGGAACAGAGATACTCGTCAGTAATGACGATGCAACCTCTATTAGTCTTCCTGTAGTTGGACAACCATCCCCAATATCCTCTGCACCGACAATTTTCTTTAATCCTGAAACTGACGAACCAGAAGCTCAAAATCCCCCACCGAAACGACCATCCTTAGAAGCTTTCCCTTCCCAAGAATTCTTGAATGCAGAATTCGTAGATGTGCAATCTCTCCATGCTACAGGAAACAGAGTAGAGGAGAAAGATTATTTGGCTTTGGGTGGTGGTATGGGTAGCTTCGTTTGGGTAGACTACATCAGAATTTACGGAGTTAAACCCGAAAGAATTGCTGTTCTGGGATTAGAACAAAAACCCTACTCACGCTACCAACGTTTGTGTCAAAACTCTCAAATTCCTCCTTACGAGAGATTGCGTTCTGGGTCTGATTCATGCCCAGATAATATTTGGGGTTGGCCTGGATATGCATGGCGAGAAGCTTGGCGAGAAATTGGCTCTGGTCAAATTATTTCCGCTTGCAAACATCTTTGGCAAGTATTTGCTGAACCAGTGTTCGCAGATACTTATACACCTATGTCAGGAAAAGTATTTGACTCTGTAGACAGAGAAGCTGAGCGCATTAGCTGGTCAGAAATGTTAAGATACGGTCGGATCCGCGCTATCCGTAAAACTACTGATGGGCGTTACGCCATAGCCTACTCAATTCCTGGAGAAGCTCAGCGTGAACACGGTTTCCTAGTCGGGCGCTACGTACAAATAGCTACAGGATATCCCGCAATCAGATTTTTACCTGACTTACAGAAATACCGCGAAGAAACAGGCGATTATAAATCTGTAGTTAACGCTTACGAAAAACACGACCATATCTACGAGCAACTAGAACGCAAAGGTGGTATTCTAATTTTACGCGGTCGGGGTATTGTTTCCTCTCGGATTGTCCAGAGACTTTCAGAAGCAAGACGCAAAAACCCGAAAATCAGAGTTATCCACGTCATGCGAACTCCTGTTAAACAAGGTGCTAAATTTGGTCCTGCTCGACGTAAGGTAGAAAATCATTGGGAATTTCAACCTTACAACTGGCCCAAAGGCACTTGGGGAGGAGATATGCGAGCATTGTTGGAAGCATCTCCTCCTCAAAAACGTTATGAACTACTGAAAAATTGGGGTGGAACTACAACTGCCGATCGCACCGACTGGCGTCAAATCGTTCAAAATGGTTTAAACGAAGGTTGGTACAGCATCGAATTTGGTGTAGTGGAAAAAGTAGAAAAAGACTCCCAAGGAAAACCTCTTTCTTTCATCAAAACTGATAGAGGAGTACTAAAAGTCGAAGCAGACTTTATCATTGACTCTACAGGTTTGGAAGCTAAACCCAAAGAAAATCCTTTGTACGCAGACTTAATTGACCGTTACAACATATCCTTGTCTCCTTATGGCGGTTTGAATGTAGCTAACGACTTTGAAATCAAAGAAATGCGAAATCAACGTGGCAGAATGTACGCCAGTGGAATATTAACCCTAGGTGGTCCTTATGCGGCGATTGATACATTCTTAGGGTTACAATATGCTGCACAAAGAACATCAGACGGTTTAGTTGCTTCCAGAGCAGTGGGAATGCGTTACCTTGATGGTTTCGGTTCTTTATGGCAGTGGATTAAGTGGGCTGCTAATATGAAGCCTTAAAGTACTGCATAGATCCCGGACTTTTTCAAGAAGTCTGGGATCTGCGTAGCACAATTTCTCACAACCCAAAAATTGCTTCCCTTACAATTAATAGCTTAAATAATTTCATGACACCTACATTAATAGGACGCTGGCAGTCTCGTATATACCTTTTAGCCACCATTGGTGTATTAGTTACTTTACCCTTTGCTTTCAAAGATGGAGTCCAACAATTCCATCCCGTATTTTTTTGGGTCTTGTTTTACGTTGGGCTTTTTGGTTTAGGTTGGGATATTCTCTATACCCGTTTACAAAAGTTATTATGGGATCATGATTGGCCTGGCGCAATCCAATTAATTGCTGCCATTTTTGAAGGTGTATTTTTGGCATTACTAATTAACTATGTTGGCTTACCTAATGTAAGCAGAGACAACTTTGATTTAGTTACTTATATCATCCATTATAGTGTGGTATGGGTGTTTATTTACATGGCATCGTGGGTAGTGATGCGATTAATGTTCCCCCGCGCTCGTTATCGTGGAGGTGCATGGATTGGTAAGTGGCCTAAAGTTAATTAATCTTGAGATTTCGCGCTGATTATATTTGTTTTTTGTTAAGAAACCGGGTTGATGAACGAATGGCATAAACCCGGTTTTTTAGTGGATATACAGAATATATAGTAGTTGTACATTTGTTAAAAGTTATATTCCGGATTTTTTAGAGAACTCTAGAATTTGGAGAAGTAGATTAGACGTAGGGGCACGGCGTCCGTAAAATTGTTGTTAAACCTTAGGATTTATGTTGCCGTGCCCTACGGGGAATTTATGTTGTACTATATATGGAATATACCAAGTATACTAGGTACAGCAACATCAGCGTTTAGCAAATATGTGGCTGATAAGGAAAAAGCAGAGATGTTTATTTAAGATTCTTTCTGCTTTAGATTTTGTTAACTCTGTAGACAATCCAGTGCGATCGCTAACACACATTACAGCTATACTGGTTGGATACTAAGTGACCAAAGCGATCGCTGCTAGCTTTTTGATTACTTTTCCATTCTTTTGTTCAATACTGTGATTTCCATAAGCGATTAAGAAAGCAAGCACCGTGGTTGATCTCAATCAATTGCTTAACTTTGTTAGAGTCACCAATCACGGTAATCTCGACGAACAGATTGATAGAACGCTCAATAAGTAATATAATATTTATTCATATACACGGTTGGCTGACCCTAAATATAGCCTTCCCCCCTTTATTTATATGACATTAAGTGATATTCTACCTTCACTCCAAAAGTTATCCTATCAAGAAAAAATTAAAGCTATTCAATTTTTAGCCACAGAACTAGCTAGAAATGAACAAGATTCAGTTTTTCTTGAAAACGGTAAAACCTATGAAGTATGGTCTCCCTATGATGCTTTTTCAGCAGAAAAAGTTTTAACCGATATGTTACAACAGCATTTGCAGAAGGAAACAAAATAAAATAGTGAAATGACATTAAGAAAACGCTTTGGATTTACCGAAAAATCCAACTCGTTGGGGGAAATTAGCTTCGTTCCCTATCTTCCTTTTTACTTATCATCCCAAGATAATTCGATTTCAACATCAGGATTATTAGACACAGGAGCCAGTGTCAATGTTTTGCCACAGGAAATAGGACTGCAACTAGGGCTAAATTGGGATGACTGTAAGACATCAATTACTCTAGCAGGAAATTTAGCTAAATTTCCTGCTAAAGGAATTATTTTATCAGCAAAAGTTGATCAATTTGTACCTGTTACTTTAGTTTTTGCTTGGACTCAAGCTAAAAATATACCTTTACTTTTAGGAAGAATCAATTTTTTCCAAGAATTTGATGTATGTATTTATGGTTCTCAATTGGCTTTTGAAATTGCGCTTAAGTCTATGTAATTGTGAAATTTGGGAAGGCGATCGCTCAAAAATGATGAAAGATAAGGCAACTATATCTGATGGTGAGCAAGATTTTTTCTCTTTGGCAGGGATGTGGGAAAATAGAAATGTTACTACTGAGTCGATTCGTCAAAAAGCATGGCGAGAAGATAAAAACATCAGGGATGAAAGATTATCCTCACATGATTCTTATTGACATGGTTAAAACGAAGAAAAATTAGTAGCATCAAGACTGCCAGTAAAACCTTTTAGAATTGCGACGACATTTTCATTTCTAGCTTTATCAAAGATGAGAGTGTCACCATTTTCCTGTCTTGTGGAATCGACTCCCAACTTTAAACCACCTGCATACCCAATCACATCACCAATTTCAAAATCTTCGATAGTATCTACCCCTTGTCCTCTAACCAATACAAAAGTATCATTCCCACTACCACCATTTAAAATATCGTTACCACTACCACCCCAAATAATATCATCACCATTACCACCCCAGATCATATCATTGCCATCATCACCATAAAGCTTGTCATTACCAGCATTGCCGTAGATTAAATCATCACCCGCACCACCTGCAATAATGTCATTCATTGTAAAATCAGCACCAGAAGCATAAATGGGTAAAGTTTCTAAGTCTCCATAGAGGGTATCATTACCATTACCACCAAAAATTCGGTCATTACCCAATCCACCAAATACAGTGTCATCACTATCTAATGCAGAGAAGCGATCGCTTTGATCTGTTCCTGTTAAAGTGTCAGGATTTGGAGTACCATTTACAAAGTTAGTGGCGCTGATAAATTCAAATGCTCCAATGTCAATTGTAGTGCCTTGCTTACGATTAAAACCAGTGCCGCGTTGGTCAGTGGTTAAACCACCATTATAATCTGGATCCCCAGCATTGATAGCAACACTACTAGAAAGTAATGCGTGTGTTAGGGTAGTACCACCGTAATTACCTAAGGGTGCAAGTCCAGGATTTGGGTTGACGATATCTTTACCAGTACCCAAAGTACCTAAACTACCTGCAAGGCTACCAATTATATTGTAAGCATCACCGTTGAATGGGCTATTACCAACTACCTCTTCACTATATACATCAGGAGATTCACCACCCTGATCAATATTTGCGGCGATAATACTATTACTGATATTAAAAATGGAGTCTTCATTAGAACCAAATCCACCGCCATTATAGTTATTAATACCACCACCATCGCCATCTCCATCACTATTAGCATCAGCAATATTTTTGGTAATAGTACTATTACTAATAACTCCCCCAGTACTCCAAATACCACCACCAGATGCTGCGGCAATGTTACCAGAAAAAGTACTATTGCTAATTGTTAAAATGCCAGGTGTTTGTTTAAATATGCCTCCACCAAAACCATCAGTTCTATTCCCAGAAATCGTACTATTGTTAATAATGATATTTCCAGGTTTACTTGGAGTGTAAGTATTATTATTAATACCACCACCACCACTTCCTGCATTCGTTGCTATATTGTTAGAAATTGTACTATTAGTGATGGTGATATTAATGCCATCAATACCACCTCCTGCACCTGCACTGTTACCAGAGATAGTGCTGTTACTAATGGTAATATCACCGCTACTATTGATACCACCACCTACCGCATCGTTATTCGTACTGTTACCAGAAATAATGCTGTTGCTGATAACAATGTCACCTTTATCAGTGAAAATACCACCACCACCAGAAATTGCTTTATTTCCAGTAACTACACTATTTATCAAATTAATGCTGCTGTTACTAAAAATACCACCACCATTACCACTAAAGATCCCAGTACCAGAGACTGCATTTCCTCCAGTAATCGTTAAACTATCAATTGTTATAGGTTTTGAAGCTTGAAAAATACGGAAAGCAGGAGTAGTATTATCTCTTTCAATAATTAGTAAATTTGCTCCAGTTCCTGTAATGGTAAGATCATCTGTAACATTTAATTCCCCAGAAGTGAGGTTAATGATATCTGGGATGTTATCTATAAAGATAGAACCATCAAAGGTAATTGTATCAGCACCAGGTTTAGCGTTTGCATTCAGAATTGCTTGCCGTAAGGAACCTTCACCACTATCGTTAGTATTGGTGACAATAGTACCGTAGTCAATAATATCAACAGAAGCTGTTGTTTTATTGGCATCAGAAGATAGTGTATAATTTTCATCAGCAACTAAATCAAGTTTAACTGTTTCAACAGCCTCAGTAACTACATCGTCCTCAATAGGAGTAAGAATAATATCAAAAGTTGCTTGTCCTGCTGGAATGGTAATTGTAGCAATACCATTACTGAAATCAATTGGATTATTGCCGCTATCTTTTAAACTGAAATCATCTATGTTTGCAGTACTATTTTGATCTAACTCAAATTGAACAGTTAGATTATTTTTTGTTGTACCCTCACGAGTAATAGTGTAAGTAACGTTGTCGCTCTCAGATTCAATAACTTCATTTTTATTTGCGGTGATACTGAGAGTTGGTATTGCATTTATTTCATAAAGATAAACGCTTCCAACACCTGAATTGGATAAAGGAGCGCCAATAGCAACTTTATATATATTTACAGCACTAATTGCTGTTCCAAAAGCATCAAAACCAGTACCTGGATTAATAAAGACTCTTTCCAGATTGTAGGTAGGTAATGTTCCCTCTCCATCATATAGATAAACTGCCCCACGAGCTGGCACAGGAGTATAATTATTGTTAGCATCAACATTAAACCTACCAGGAGCGCCAATCAGGATATCGTCACCTATAAATTTGACTGAAGTACCGAAACCTAAATTAGCTAAATCTGGGTTAGTAAAGGTTCGTAAAAGTGTTGGATTGGATGTTGTGGTGTCATACAGATACACCACACCAGCATCTGTACCATTTATATCATCACCTGGTGCGCCAATAAGAACACGTGTACCAGCAGTATTGGAAGCTACTGATATACCAAATAAATCATTTCTTGTGGGGTTGGGATTATTGAAGGTTTTTGAAGGAGAGCCATCAATATTGTACCAATAAGCACGCCCTGTACCATAGTTAGCTGAGTCACTACCAAATCCAGGAGAGCCAATCAGAATATTATTATCTGACGCTGCTAGGGAAAAACCAAAGCGAGCATCTTGAATGTATGGTTGCGTTTCTGGGTTTGTGATAGTAGTACGTTGTGTACCATCATTCTTAAATAGGTGTACTTCTCCAGCATTATCAGCTGGTAAAATTCTACCCTTTTCTGGTAAACCAATAACAAAACTACCATCACTTAAAATTGTTACAGCACCACCAAATTCACTATCATCATCGGTAGTAGAATTGTTAAGAGTTTGCTCAGGTGCAGTACTAGTGTTAAATTGATAAACTCTTCCAATATCTTGAGTCCAACCTGGCTCATCGTAATATGGGCTGCTAATTACATAGTTATTAATACTATTAGTCGCAACAGCAAAACCAAATCTTTCTAATGAACCTTGTGATGTTTCATTAGACGGATTAATAAACGTTTGTTGCATAACACCATTAATGTTGTATCGATATGCGGCTCCTTTGTAATTTGTAGGTAAACTAGTACCTCCAGGTGCGCCAATTAGAATTTCACTATTGTTTGATGCTAATGAAGCGCCAAATAGTTGACCAGCACCAGATGATATTGGATTGTTGATGATGGTGATAGGAGTACCACGTAGGGATTCAATCCATGTAGTATTTGCTTCGCTATTTGAAGAACCAGGTGTAACAAGATTAGCTGCTCTACGAATATAATTAGATGCTGTTGCAACTCCAGCAGCAGTATTACTAGTATAGGAAATAACCTGATTACTACCTGGTCTAATACTGGTGAATGCGGTAGCATTACTCTGATCCCAATCATGGACTACAGCAGAACTATTACTTAAAATCGGGTTATCTGACGCATCATTATTAGCGAATCCACCCCAAGTACCTGGAATAAACAAAGTTGAGTTATTGTGTGCTACAACAATCCGAAAATTGTTATCATTTAGTGAAACATCATCTGCTGGTAAAACTGGATCGCGCTGACCTGAGTTACCGTTATAGATAACAATTAATGTACCTGGTTGAACAGATTGCCAAAAGCTTGAATTAGCAAATGTTGTGTAAATACCTGTTGAATCTGCCAGTTTCCAGTTTCTTAGGTCAGTTGGGGTAGTCACCAGTAATTCAACCCATTCAGCAGTAAGACCTGATGGGCCCTGAGACCATTCATTAATGATTACAGGTGGAGTATTTAGGGTATGCTCGTATGATGCTAACAGACTATTTTGAAACGCTAAAGGAGCATCAATCTTCCCCGTCGCAACCTCTAATTCCCAATCTCCACCCAAGCTGTTGCTACCAGTCAGATTATCAGATGCTGCGACATCCGCACCTGTGATCTCACTCAACTGCTGCACAAAACTCGCACCCGCTTCTCCCGCAGCTACATCGCAACCATACAGCAAAATATCTGCATCTTCAGTCAGCGAAGACTTCCATTGCTGCAACTGGCTTTTATAGCTTGTTAAATTGCTGGAATTTAATTGAGTTGAACCTAGTTGTATTCCAGCCCCACCGTGGGAGATGATATGAACAGATTCGTATTCACCACCTGCTAATGCTTGAGTTATTTGTTCTACACCATCTTTATTGGAGTCAATAATAACCACGTAACCAGATGTGATACCAGCGATTAATTGTTCGTAATCGGGAACAGTTGCATCGATAAAAATAATTTTTTTATGAGATTCTTTCATCATTGTTGATTCCTAAAAATTACTTGGATGTTTGAATTAAATAAGATGCACTGCTTACAATTAATTGAAATTCTTTCTAATCGAAATCTGATGACGACTTCATCTAAAACTAAAATCTCCCCTTTCATACTATGAGAGGAGAGATTTAAATGTCAGCCAAACTTAGGTATAAGTTTAGTTGTAATTCATTGGTCATAATTTTAATACTCAAGATAAAGAAAATCAATTCATAGATATTGTCTAGATCCCCAACAACTTTTACGAAGTCGGGGATCTAATCAATCCAGGCAATCCTCAGGGTTGTGAGAACTGCTACATCAGCCTACAATTATCAACTGATTTTGTTATTTATAGCTTCAGTAATTACACCAAGTATCAGCGACTAAAAGCAAAAATAACCGTTAAATTACTGAAACAATATTTCCCAAACAGATGTTAACCTGTAACCGACTATACCCTATGTGTATATACATAGATATAAAAACATGATTTGTCGCCTGCTATTTGGTTCTGCTTGCACGCTCGTCAGTACTTTCACCTTTACCACAAGCGCGATGGTCATAGACCTGCCTTCGGCGATCGCTGAGGATCCTGTAGCTGAGGGTTCAGTATCAAATAATTGTGATTTTTTTAATCTAGTAACTGGAGAATTAGCTGTTAACAATGTTGGTACAGTCCTTAATAGTAGTGACCCTAATGGAACATCTGGTAGGGTAAGTTTAGATTGCACAGGTGATGCAAATTTGAAAATTTCTAAACCTAAACAAAATATTGTTGCTGGTGAAACGCCATTTTCCGACGAAGAATTAACTGCAACAGCTACTAGCTCAGATTTCGGTGGTATAAGCATTTCTTCGGGAGATTCAGGTGCAACTATCCCAGGTGATTCTATAGGAGAAATCAAAGTTGATATGCAAGCAGATAAAGGAAGTGAGAAAATTCTTCCTGGAACATATAGCTTTACAGTAACTCTGACCGCTACTCCTTAATTTTCCTTTTCATCTAATACCAGTGTTATATGAGGATACGAAAAAAAAGCCTTTTGTACGGGCGGGTTTTGCGACTATACTATGGATAAACCTAAAATCTTGATTCAAACCCGCCCTACCCGGATCTATTTCTATAAATATCTCTGATTTTTCTTTTCATCTAATACCAATTAGATAATGATATGAAACAAAAAGCAACTTGTACGGGCGGGTTTTGCGACTATACTATGGGTCAACCTAAAATCTTGATTCAAACCCGCCCCCACCATAACATGAAACAAAAAGCAACTTGTACGGGCGGGTTTTGCGACTGTAATATGGGTCAACCTAAAATCTTGATTCAAACCCGCCCCCACCCGGATCTATTTCTAGCAAAAATTAAAATGTTCTCCCGATTATTCTTTATTTCTTCAATAATATTAACTACTAATTTAATAACATTCAAAAGTGCAGCAGCTTCAGAAGTCTGTACCTTTACTCAAGTTAATCCTGGTACATTAGTAACTGGTAGTGGTAACTTGCGGACTCAACTAGTCACTTTTACTGAAGCTGGCGGTTCTCCTATCCAAATGAACGCTACTTGTAATGAAGCTGCAAAAATAACAATCTCAGCCCCAATTCAAGTTAGAGGTCCTGAATTTACCCCTACATCTTCGGTTGCAATTGTCACAACATCTTTTGGTAGCACTAAAACTGGTGATACTCCTTTAGCTTTACCTGCGGGAACTACTCCTCTGACAATTAATTTATCTATTGATAGAGGTAGACGTTTAAGGGCTGGTAATTATAGCTATACATTCAAGTTTACTGTTGTGCGATAATAAAATTTGGTAAGTAGTGGCTAACTTACACCCAACTTTTGTGGGAATACCTTCACCACACCACTACTTTATAATAAGCTGTATTTTCAAAAATTATCTTCACAAGTTCCTCAACTTCTTGTTTTAAGTTAAAAGTGGAGTCGATAGTAAAGGAAAATTCCTTAACCATCTAACGACCCTTTCTTAAAATTAAGCGAAAATAGTATGTTACAAACAATAAAACAAGTACCTCAAAAAATTATCAATTACATTTCCGGAGCAGTTGCGAGAATCTTTTCTCCACGAGATGATGACTACCCAGAAACAGGAACTCAACCGTTTAAAGGTGAACCAGCTAATAAGAAGCATTATTGATGGTTATAATTAGGGCTTGCTTAATAAAGTTATAAGTTGATACAGGTAATGGTTTTCAGCCTTTTTACCAAAAAGTTCGTGCAAGGAAATAACATCTAGAAGCTCAAAAGCCGACACAGCCCTCACCCCCTCCCCTCTCCCAAACTTGGGAGAGGGGTGTCCGGAGGACGGGGTGAGGGTCTTTTTCAAGCGATAGAGCTTGTCTTATTCGCTCTGTAGGCTTTTTCAGCAAGCCCTAATTACTTCTGGGGTTCTTTTCTACAACTGTGCAGAAATTTTGGTATAGACCAATAATGCTTCATCTTATCAATTTTGAAAGGTTGGTTAATTATTGAATCCTCACGGAGACGACCCACCGGGTTGTCTCTACAACATTACAAAACTTATAAGATGCTTTTACCCTGGAATAATAAAAGTTACTGTATAATAGCCGCAGTCAGTAAAGAAAAATTAACGTTACTATTTTTGCTCTTGACGAAATTTTTCTAGCAATTGAGGAAAATGTTGTAAATCCTCAATTGATTGTAAAGCCGGATAAAACTCTGTAGCACCCTGATTATTTGCCTTGTCTAAAAAAGCATAATATGCTTCATTGTCTTCTCGATGTTCACGCATATAACTTAATAGCTCTTTACGACTCATAGCTTGAAAGTTCGGCTTTGTCATAATAGTCTCCACAATCCGTTGCGGTTAATTAAAATAGCTGTTTCTTCTCCAGCAAAAAGAAATATATCCCCCGTTTGCTCATCAAAGCGAACGATGTGAACGGGCAAGTACATTTTCGTTGCCCAGTAGCTTAAGATAAAATAAGTAGCTAATTGTACTGCTGTTAGAATAATTCATCTCCAAATACTGTAACTAATCTTATCTTATCTATCTAAAAAATACGATCGCCTGTTGGTTATAGTTTTGCGCGACTGTTTCTCTATGTATTATGGAGACGACCCACTGGATCGTCTCACAATCGGTCAATTCACCAAAATATCTTTTACACCTTTTGTGCTACAAGCTCAGAAATATGAGCATCAGCCCAACGAGCAGCCATTGCTAAGAAATCTGGATGGTCGTTTACACAAGCCATTTGTACATACTTCACATCTGAATGCTTTCTCTCTAGTGCATGAATGATGTGATGAACATCTAATAAAGTCTCATGGTTTTCTGTGGCAAAACCAATAGGCATGAATACTACAGCTTTTGCACCTAATTGAATCAAGTTTTTTGCAGCTTGCTCAACATTCGGCTGCGTCCATTCAATCAATGGTGTGTCGTGGTTAAGCCAACCTACAGAAATTAATGGATAACGATTAATCAAGTTATCTCGCACCAAATCATATAATACTTGACTTTCAGTAATTCCCGACGTGAAACCTTTAGCTTTGTGAGGACAGCCATGATTCATCAGTACTATACCGATTTGGGCAGGTAAGTAAGCGCTGGCTAATTCTTGACATTTTTCTTCTACTAAGCGCTCCAACAAATCAATGTAAGCTGGCTTATTATAAAAAGAGGGAATATAGCGTATCCCTTTTACCCACTGTTCATTACCATTGCTTAGCTCAGCTAAAGCTTTATTAACTTGTTCGATCGCTATCCCACTAGTGAAAATAGAATCAACAACCAACAGTGGGTAAATCAACAGTCTGTCAAATCCACCTGCTTTAATTTCCGCTAGTACTTGATTCGGTAAGAAAGGAGCGCAGAAATTGAACGCTTTAAAAACTTGGATATTTTCTCCCCATTCTTGTTGCAACTGCTTCTCAATACCAGCACGTTGCTTTTCAAAAATAGCGTTGTGAGGGGAGACAAAATGATGGTGTTGGTGTCCCCACTCGTGACGATCAAACATAGCTAATAATTTTGCCAATGGTGGATAAACCCACGTTGGTACTGGTGCAAATTTTGCAGTCAGTAAATTTAAAGCTTGTTCATTATAGTTGGCAAAATCTTGGTAATTTTCAACTTCACCATAACCCATTAATAACACGGCTACTGAGTGAGTCGATAGATGCCCCTTAGTTTGTTGCAATTTTTCTGGCGTCGCAACCACAATATATTCCTCAATACAAACAGAGTGGAGAGCGTTTGACAACCCCTGTAGTTTAAAACGCTCATACACTAATTATTATCCCATCCAGAGGGGGGGGATACAAAATTATCAAAAATAGTTACATCTTGTTATTATTTCCACATAGTAAAAGGGAACAGGGACTGCATATGGTGTGGGCGTAATCACCCACAGATAGTGCTAACCACTGATTTATATGTACCATATAATAAATTAGTGTGGGGGACTCAGACACCGTGATTTTAGACACGAAGGGAACTCTTAACAGGTCGTTCCTCCCTATTCCCTATTGCCTTCCTGTTAAAAAAAATACTACCTCTTTCCTCGGAAATATACCCGCTTCTATTTAAGATGTTCCTAATATGTGTCACTGTTAGTAGATTCCAGTTTACTTATTGAGCTATTAATATTTAGCAGTGCTAATAAACACACCACACTTTAGTAAAATAAATGTTGCGAAATATTATTCATTATCAAAGCTAACAGTAAATAGATGAATATAGTTATTTGCCCTGGAATTCATGACCTGGTTTTAACAGAAAGCTTTGTATCAAGTTTACAAAGAGTAGTTACGCAAACCAAATTCATCAATTCAGTAAATATACTTGTTTATCCAGAAAATAACTTCTTAGCTTTATCATCGCTTAATATTTTAGATTTTTTACACAAAAACTTGGGTAATAAGCTAGAATCGCCAGTTGTATTCATTAGCTTTAGTGCTGGTGTAGTTGGAGCGATCGCAGCAGCTTGTTCATGGCAACTTCTCGGAGGACAAGTTCAAGCATTTATTGCTATAGATGGATGGGGAGTACCTCTATGGGGTAATTTTCCCATTCATCGGATGAGTCATGATTATTTTACTCACTGGAGTTCCAAAATCCTTGGCAGTGGGGAAAATAATTTTTACGCAGCACCAGCAGTAGAGCATCTATCGATGTGGCGATCGCCCGAAACAGTCGAGGGGTGGTGGGTAGACTCACAAATTGAGGAATCACCATCCACTCAACGTTTAACAGCAGCTGAATTTTTGCAGATGCTTTTAGTTCAGTACAAAGAAAATTAATCCGGAAAATATCCCAAAGGAATCGGAGTGAGAATAAAGAGGTAAAAACAAACATAGGAGA
>Ga0224723_1000207_pt1 | contig 40713 bp, 29 predicted proteins | sample Balambano_FR2_Me_FD_161647 | JGI IMG/M metagenome (GOLD analysis project Ga0224723, IMG submission 161647) | Freshwater sediment microbial communities from Lake Towuti, South Sulawesi, Indonesia - Balambano_FR2_MetaG | ecosystem: Environmental > Aquatic > Freshwater > Lake > Sediment | place... | reverse complement strand
GGATAGGGGGGATGGGGAGGAGGATTAGGGAAAAGTAGATGGAGAGGAACAGAGGTGAATAAAAACTGGCTTCAAATGATTGATCGAATTACTTTTGATCAAATTATTTAGAAGTCACTGCCTTGAGGTGATGAGATTGTTCGTGCTGCCATCGTTGATGCAACAGCGGTAACTCTCGTTCCCAAAAAGCGTGCATGTCTCGCATTTCATATAAACGTTGTCGCAGGTGGGGAGGCGCGTTCTGCATCAAGTTCAGTCCTCGCTCTGCCAAGCGGCGAAAGGCTTTGATCTGAGCGAGGCGCTGTTCTGCCATGTTGGCCCAGGAGTTGGGTTTGATTTGGAAATGATCACGGCGATCGCCAGGCAAACTCACCCGTTCAATTAACCCTACCTGGATTAACAGCCGCGTCATGGAACTAATCGACCCCTTACTTGCTTGTAGTACTTCAGCCAATTCTCCATGCGATTGCTGAGGCGGATTAGAAATCAGCAGCCAACCAAAAATGCGCCCTGCCATTCTAGGAAGCCCAACCCCTTCAAACATCAAACCCATCTCTTCGACAAATTGAGCTTGCTCGAGGGAGTTCACTTGCTTTCCGTGCTCCATTGGGTCACTTAACATATCTTTACATCCTAATTTCTTTTAAATTAACACATTCTGTTTGTTTAGTAGTTATTGAACAAATTGAACAAATTAATCATGTTTATATCTATGTCTATAGTTTTTAGCTCTCAGGGAAATTCATTTTGATTAAATACCGGGCTTCGACTGCGCTCAATCCTCGAATGAACAGGTTGGGTGCCATCGAACATGCCAGTAGAGCAGGGGCTACTATTTTCACGCAAGTCCATTAGCTAAAGCGCTGCTTGGATCAGAAAATTCCCGACTGTTGATTAGATTGAACGGCGATCGCTAATCTGCACAGAGAAATTTCAGCTTGGAAACATTCCTAAAACTCTCGCTTGTACATTTAAGGTAACAAGTTAACCGGGGTACAACATCCTCCACCTGACTGAGGCTAAGAGAGTGGCTCGAACACGCATAAAACTGTAGATCTTTGCTACTCGCCTTCAACTGCTTGTTGTACCAATGTCACTGTAAATAGTGTACCTACGCCAACTTCGCTTTGTACTGCAATGTGTCCACCTTGTAGATCGACACAGCGTTTGACGATCGCCAACCCCAAGCCAGAACCGGGTATTTTGGTCGCATTGGTTGCTCGATGGAAGGTATCAAACAAGCGATGTTGATCCTCAGGAGGGATACCAATTCCTTCATCTCGAACTTGCAGGATAATCTGGTCTGCTTGGCAGCGGAGATTGACTTCAATATTACTGCCCTTAGGGGAATACTTAATGGCATTGGAAAGCAAATTATATAAGATATGTCGCAACAACTTCTGATCTAACTTGGCTTGATGAGGATCAGCAGCGCTGAGAAATTTAATTCGGTGTTTACTGCCAATAGTGAGTTGAATCTCGACGACCAGATCGCGGCAAAACTGGACAACTTCAAACAAGGTGGGTTTCATTTGAAACCGACCAGTTTCAGCTTCACCGATTAGCAACACATCATCAATCAGGTGGGCCATATGCTGTACGGCTTCCCGAATTTGCTGTAACCGCTCACGTTTCTCTACTTTTGATAAGTCGTAATACTCCAGCAAATCTGCACAGGATTGAATCATGGTGAGAGGGGTGCGAAATTCGTGGGATACCATCGACACAAAGCGTGATCTCAGTTCACTGTATTCTTTTTCCCTGGCAAGAGCCTGAAGAGCATTTTCTTCTGCCTGTTGGCGGTTTCGCATTTCTGTTTGCAGCCGCACATTTTGCTCTTCTAATCGTTTTTGCAGTTGATGCAGGTTAATTTGATTTTGAATTCTAACAATTACCTCTTCCAGTTGAAAGGGTTTGGTAACGTAGTCTACTCCTCCCATGCGAAAGGCTTTGACCTTATCCGAAACCTCGTCTACTGCACTGACAAAGATAATTGGAATATCTCGTGTTAAGGGGTCGGCTTTCAGCTTTTCACACACTTCGTAACCCGTCATGTCAGGCATCATAATGTCTAACAAGATGAGATCGGGCATAATATTGAGTGCCCCTGTTAAAGCGATCGTCCCGCTAATCGCACTGCGGACATCATAGCCTCTCTGAGTCAGAGCCGCCGAGAGCAGGCGCAAATTTTCCGGTGTATCGTCAACAATTAAAATGGTTGCCTGTAAAGGGTTGACTTGTTGCTCAAACCCCAGTAATTTAAAGATTGCTTGTTCAAAGCTTTCTATTTCTTGCTGATAGATCGATCCTTGTCCACTGAGTGCTTGATGGGCGAGGGTAAGTCGTTCTAGATCGAGTGCAACAGCGCTAAGCTCAGTTGGTTTGAGGTAACGGGTTGTCAGAAGTGCGTTTAGGTCGCTTAAGGGATCGGCTTTGCTTTGGCCACCGTTGGGTGTACAAAGCTTGAGCTGGTCGAGGTTTTGTCGAATCAGCCTGCGAATGTAGTGGGCGATCGCTGGGGAAAGGAGCCGTTGTTCTTCGCTAAGCTGCTCATTCCCTGAAAAGGACTCAATGTTTGCCATATCAAGTTCTCATCTTGTTGACAACCTCTAAATTGCTCTGGAAAATCTCTGCCATAGTTATAGTTACAGTCTAGTATGCATCTGGGTAGGCATCGAAACGGGCATGGAACATCTATTCAAGCTTTCTGAAAGCTCGTTCTCCTTAAAGCCAAAATCCAGAATTGAGTTTAGATTGAGCCATGCTGGTTGTCAGTTGAGTTGGGTTGGGAAGGCTGTAACCTTCAGTTCGTCAGATCTGGCTCATCAATTGGAGAATGAGATCAAACTGGAAATTATCAACAAGTTCTCTCAATGTTCCAGACAAAGTTTCAGCTTCAGCAGGAATCTGATTGAGCAATTTTATGCAAGCCTCATAATTCAATTGGAGTGCTGCCTGACATAGCTCCTGTCGCCAAACTGGAGAAACGCCACTTAGATCAATCTGCTGATAAAATTTAGCATTTTCTAAAGGACTGAACGCTACCAATGATGGCATGAGTTCAGACCGCAATGCAGGAGATTGAATTATTTCCGATGTACCAGATAAACCGTAACCTTCTGGACTTGCCGTAATGGGATGCTTTATCGTCTCACCATAAAGATAGCGCACCCCTAAATAGTCAGCAATGGTTAAGAGTAACTCATTGACTTTAAACGGCTTATAGACGCAAGTATTGCAGCCGACTTGGAGAATTTCCGATCGCTGCTCATTAAAGGCGTTAGCTGTCATGGCAATAATGACTGTCTGTCGCTGAGGCTGCTCAGCGCTAACCTCAGGAGCGGGGAGCAGCGATCGCTCTGCCAGCCGGATCTGTCGCACCATTTCGTATCCATCTATCCCAGGCAACCGCATATCCATCAAGATCAGATGCGGTGAGAGGGTTTGCCAAAGGGCGATCGCGGTTTGTCCATCAGCTGCTTCAGAGACTTCAAATCCGGCTTTTGACAGAAGTTCAACCGTCAGCCTGCGGTTGGCTGCTTCATCTTCTACGACTAAAACGCGATAGCTAGGTTGATCGGGCATTAAGCCCAAAATCAGGCGAGTGCTAGCATCGGTTGTCATTTGATTCAGGTCTACTGGAACAATTTGCACCTGAAATCGAAAGGTTGATCCCACTCCTAATGAGCTTTCGACGGTAATATCACCCCCCATAAGTTGCACAAATTTGCGGCTGATGGTCAACCCTAAACCTGTCCCTTCTTGAGATTGTCGTCCGGCAGCAGACTGAACAAAAGCTTTAAAGATGCTTTCATGCTCTTCAGCCGCAATACCAGGTCCTGTATCTTGCACTTCAAAGCAGAGGGTCAGGTGGGAAGTCAGGGCAGGATCAGTTGAGGCATGAGCCTGGACTCGCACCAAAACTCCCCCTTTCTGGGTAAATTTAATGGCATTGCCAATTAAATTAATCAGAATTTGGCGCAATTTGCCTTCATCGGCATGAACAAATTGGGGAATGTCTGGGGCAAGTTGAAATTGCAGGGAGAGATTTTTGCCTGCGGCCTTAAAGCGCATCATTTCCTTAAGACTGCTCAATAAGTGATGTAGGTCAAAACTCGCCAAATTCAAGCCCATGCGACCTGCATCGATTTTGGACATATCCAAAACGCTGTTGATCAGCCCCAGCAGGTGCTCTCCGCTCTCCAGAATGATAGTCAGTTGCTCTTGATAATCGCGACTGATGCTGGGATCGTTATAGATTAATTGAGTAAAGCCAAGAATGGCATTGAGTGGGGTACGCAGCTCGTGGCTCATGTTGGCTAGGAATTCGCTCTTAGCACGACTAGCAGCTTCGGCCGCCTCTTTCGCTTGCCGTAATTCAGCTTCCACTTGCTTGCGATCGCTAATGTCAGTAAAGCTACAAATCACCTGGGCAACCCGCCCTGATGCCTCAAACTGAGGTTCAGCATCGACCAACAGCCAGATGCGATCGCGGTGTTGTGGTCGATAGACTCCCATAACAACATGACGGATGGATTGACGGGTGGCGATCGCTTGGGAAACTGGAAAATCTGCCGCACTTAACGACTGTCCCGCTTCATCCACAATATTCCATTGGGGATCAGCAGAAGTTCTCCCTAAGAGTTGGGCTTCGGTCAACCCCAGAAGCTCTAGAGCTTTCCGGTTAACAATCAGGATCTCGGAATTGGCATTGTGCAATGAAATGCCGACCTGGAGATTTTGCACAAGGTTGCGAAACCGGGTTTCACTTTGCCGCAAGGCAGCTTCAGTGTGTTGGTGTTCCAACACCTCCTTTTCGAGAGCCTGGGTGCGATGGCGCACCATTTCCTCTAGCGAGACATTCAACCGCTCTAGTTCCAGATAAGCTTCTTCCAGCGATCGATTCCGCATATCCAATTTGCGGTCTTGCAAATAGCTATGCACTGCCTCTGTCACTGTTAACTTCAAATCATCGGGTTGCCAGGGTTTAGGAATGTAGCGATAGAGGCGAGCGTGGCGAATAGCATTGCCAACCGCGTCTAGGGTGGCGTGTCCGGTTAGCATGATTTTGAGCGTATTGGGAGACATCTCATGCATGCGCTGTAAGAGTTCATCTCCCTTAATCCCAGGCATGACATAATCTGCCAGTACCAGGGCGACTTCGGCCTGATCGTCTAACATCTCTTGAAACAATTCCAGCGCATCCTCGCCTCCTTCGGCGGTTTCAATGGTGCATTCATCGCCCAAAGCCCGCTTCAGTTCAATCTTAAGGCTCTCTAGCACAGCAAGCTCATCATCAATACAGATAATTACTGGCTTCGTCATAACTGCGCCAACCCCGATTTAATTGCTTCCACCAACTCTCTAGCTTGCCAGGGTTTACGGAGACAACGATGCAAATTGGCATACTGAATAGCCCTGTCTACTGCTCTATCGTCCGCTTGCCCGGTTAGCATAATTTTGACGATTTTTGGGTAGATTTCGTGTACCCGGATTAAAAATTCGTCTCCCTGAATTCCCGGCATCAACCAATCTGAGACAATGACAACGACTGGAATTTCATCTAATTGCAGTTCCTGCAAAACCTCGATCGCTTCATCGGCGCTTTCGGCAGACTCGTAACTGTAAGCCGTCTCAAAGGCATTTTTAAGCTGGATCTTAAGGCTATTTAAGATTACGGATTCATCGTCAACACACAAAATCACGGCTTTTAGCATAAGAAGGGGCTAGCGAACTGAAACTCGACAGTATGGAAAAAGGACTGAGCCGGAGTAAAACAGCTATCCCTGATGATTCGTCGTCGGTAGCAAAACGGTAAAAACGGTTTCTCCAGGAACCGATTCCACCTGGATTTGACCCTCATGCTTTTCCACAATTCGGCGAACAATGTCTAACCCGAGACCGCTACCTTCACCCGAAGGCTTTGTACTGAAAAAGGGTTCAAAAATGCGAGACATGATTTCTGGAGAAATACCTTGACCACTATCGGCAATTTTGATGATGGCTTGCTGATTAGCATAAACCACAGTGATGGTTAATGTACCTTTATAATCCATTGCTTGTAAAGCATTATGAATTAGATTTGTCCAAACTTGATTTAACTCATCGGGGTAGCACCAAATGGTAGGCAAGTCAGAATAGTTTCTAATCACCTCAACTCCTTGCTTCAATTGATTTTGGTAGAGCGTCAGGACGGTTTCAAGTCCATCCAGTACATTTGCTAATACTTTTTCACCACTAGAGTTTTGGTGAGCATAGGTTCTGAGAGCAAAGACAATTTTGGCAGCGCGATCGGTCGCCATAGTGATAATAGATACACTTTTTCTGATACTTGCCAATTGATAGGCATTTTTCAAAATTCGTTCACTCTGGTGATCCTTGAGCAATGCCAGAAATGGCTCTATGTCTTTAAACAAATTCATGTCAATCAAAGCATCTGCCACGCTATCGGCTTGAGGGATGTTTTCTTCCTCCAATTGGCGAATCAGTTGGCGTTTGAATTGCCGCTTTTCTTTACTGGAAAACGTGTCAGTTTGTTGGCTAGAACAGTGCAGCAGGGCAAAGAAATCTGCATATCGCTCAGGTGAGAGTTGGTTGAGAAATTCTGGCAGCTTTTGAAATTCGCCATTCATAAATTCGGCAATATTTTCAATTGAGGAGCGAATGGCTCCCAGAGGGGTGTTGATTTCGTGTGCCACCCCAGCAACGAGTTGTCCCAAAGCGGCCATCTTTTCAGATTGAATGAGTTCTTGTTGAGTCGCCTTTAATTGTTGTAAAGCAAAAATGAGCGCTTCATTTTTTTGGCTCAGCGCTTCTTCGGCTTGCTTGCGCTCAGTAATGTCGCTAGAGAGAGAGAGGAGGCATTCTTGTCCATTGAGATCGATCGTTTCTAACGATAAAAGAGCGGTTCTAATTGCTCCATGCTTCGTGCGGTAGCGAAATTCATAATTTTGCACCGCTCCTTCTGCCTGGAGGATCTGAAAAATCCGTTGACGTTCTCCAACATCAACCCACAAGCTCAATTCCAGGGAAGTTCGACCAATTACCTCTGCTTTAGAAAATCCTGTAATTTGGCAAAAGCTCTCATTCACCTCCAGATGTCGGCCATCAGACAGGGCTGTTATGGTGATGGGGATAGGACTGGACAAAAACGCTTTAGAAAATTTTTCCTGAGATTGTCGTAATGCCTTTTCGGTCTGTCGTCGCTCTGCCTCGCTCTGTTTACGAGTAGTGATATCTCGCACAATCATCAGCACTTCATCAACACCACTGACAACAGCGCGAGCTTCATAAATATGAACTTGCTGGGCAACAATTAATTGATATTCAAAAACTTGCAGTTCACCCGTCGCTAAAGCTGTTTGAATATAGTGCATCTGTAGTTCTGCGACTTCTGCGGGTAACTTCTCGGAGATGTGCTGACCGATCGCTTCTTCGGCTGACAACAGTGCTGAAAACTGTTTGGTTGGAATAAAATCCAGGCAGGTGCCGTCTTGACGGAACCGCATGATTAAGTCGGGCATTGCTGTCAGAATGGCTCGATATTGGGACTCACATTCAACCAACTTGGCTGCCAGTAGGCGCTGTTTGGACAGAGATCGCAAAAAGAAAAGCAGCAGGACGATCGCAGCTAACAAACTGCCCGTGATTAACCAGACAGGCATAGGCATGATTTGTCTGAATGCTGCATCACTGCTTAGTAAGGTACTGGTTAATGAGTTGAGATGGCTCAAAATTGGGCCCGTCTTTGCGATCGTCCCCATCTCAGTTTTTCCTCCAGATAGTGTTTACAGGCAGAAAAAATTAATGGTTTCATGTATCCATGTTTCTGAAAGGCAATGCAGGTTTCTCTTCCTGTTGCTAGGATAAATTTAGACCACTTAGAAATGAATGGTTTGCTGGCTTAGATTGAGAGATTGGCTAGCTCAAAAATATTCGGCTTTTTTGTGTATTTTTTTTTACAAGCTACTGACAGCTTTTGTCCATCAGAATATGATTTTTTCATTGGCATGAGTAAACTTTTCACAGTTCTCGTCTGGTGATTTCAGAAGGGCAAATTGCTGTTAGTGGGTTTCATGTTTCTGCTAAGTATGCTCCTTATTTTCAACTCCTAAAATTTGCCTGAGTTAGTAATTTTGATCACCTCAACTGAGGCGATCGCTCATCCACAGATTCTTTGGTGATCTCTGGGTTAGTTTTTTTACATTTTTTCATCTGAGCACGCTCATGCCTTGACTCAAAGCTATTATCCCTGTTGATTTAATATTTAAGGTTGACATGATGGATTCTGACCGGCAATCTACCTCTCTTATATTTATTGATGCTGCTGTCCCCAACTCTCAAACCCTGGTTCAAGGAATAACTCATAACCACCAGACGATCCTTCTAAAGGGCGATCGCGACGGAATTGAGCAGATTACCCAGGTTCTTGTGGGTCGAAGAGCTATTCAAAACTTGCATATCGTTTCTCATGGCAGTATTGGCATGTTGCAACTGGGAACAACCCGGTTGACGGTCACCAGTCTGGGTACTTACGCAGACCAACTCCAACGATGGACGAGATCCTTGACCCGGAATGCTGAAATTCTGCTTTACAGTTGCAATGTCGCTACAGGTGATTTAGGCAATGCCTTTGTTCGTCGTTTGAGCTATCTCACAGGTGTTAATGTTGCGGCTTCTGCCTATTGCATTGGGGGAACGAAACCAGGAGGTTACTGGGATTTGGAGGTGCGAACAGGAGTGATGCAAACTCCTGCCCCGTTTCGTCCAGAGATACAAGCGACGTATGCTGGGGTGCTGTCTGGCGGCGATCGATTCGCGGTGCAGGAGACAAACTTACTCTAAACTCAAATTTGAGGGCAGGTCGCGATCGTCCCAGCAACAGGATTGTTATTTGAGGCAACTAAAACTATCTGACCCGTTTCATCAACCATCCACCCTTGAGCTTCCAGTGGATAGGTTGAGTCTACCAATCGGTTCTGTGGCTCTAGCATTGCTGCGTTAGCCTCAGGCAAGTTAACCCATTCGACTAACCCGGTTTCACTGTTCAATAGCTGAGTTGGATGAGGCGGGATGCCTCCCCGCCCGGTGACAACAAACTCACTCAAAGGTTTATCAGAGATTCCGGTTGGGCAAGCTTGAGCGATCAGGCGAGACGGGTCGGTGAGGTTGTTGGGCAGTTCGACCAGTCCTTGACTCGGATCGACTTCTGGGGTGTTAAGTGTAACTTCTCCCGCTACGCCAAACTCAGAACTAGCAGTGATATCACTCTGATCAGTGAGGCGATCGCGAAATTCCAGCCCAAAGATCCCTTGAGTGGTAATGGTAATATTGCCGCCGTTGCCCTCAAAGGCATTGGCGGTGATGTCGCTGTTTTCCATCGGAAAAGCTACAACAAAGTCTGCCTTCAGGTCAATATCGCCGCCATCGCCCCTAACTCCAGCCAGTCCGGCTGTGGTTGAGATGCGGCTAGTATTTCTTAAAGTCAGTCGGTCTTGTGCCTGCAAGACTAAATTACCGCCATCCCCCGATCGCGTTTCTGCGGTCAGGGTAGAGCGATCGCTCAATTGCATCGTATCGGCTCGAATTCGCAGATTACCCGCGATCGCATCTTCCCCTTCTGTGCTCACGGCAACTTCAGCGCGATCGTCCAGTTGCAAACTTTCAGTATGAATTCTCACCGTGCCAGCATTACCGCTGCCCCGGCTTGCGCTGGAAATGCCGCTGGCTCTTTCTTCTAATGCAGTCACACTAGGAATGCGAAAAAAGTTACTGCCCTGTAAGTCGATGGCGCTGGCATGGATCGTCAGATTGCCCGCATTGCCAACACTCGTTTCAATCGTGCCCGTCGAGATGCGAGTCCCATTCCGCATCGTCAAGCGAGGAGTATTGATCGTCAGATTGCCCCCATTACCACTGGCTCCCACATCCACCTGCGCCGAAATACTGCTGGAGAGACGACGATCGGGCGATCGCTCTCCTCCCAAGAAGATAGATTCTGTAGCATTGATGTCTACATCTCCAGCGTTCCCTGAACTAAACGCTGTGGCCGAAATTTGCCCCGAATCCAGCAAGGTGAGTTGCTGAGTGTTAACTACCAATCGCCCACCCTGTCCTGATCCTTGAGTTTGCGTCGAAATTAAGCTGGGAATGATCCTGGGTCGAACCCTTTCTTCTCTGGGCAAAGGGATTGGGGCAGGCATCGGAGCAGGAGTAGGATCAGCCGGAATGGGTAAGGGTGTGGGTGGAAAAACAATCCCTGTACCACTCAGTTGAATGGATTCAGAAGCATTGACTATGACTTGTCCACTTTGTCCTGAACTAAATGTACTTGAAAGAATCTGTGAGCCTTCTCCCAACGATAATCGCCCAGTGCTGATCCGAATGCTGCCTGCATTACCCGTGCTTCCCTCCTGTGTGCCGCTGTTAATACTATTAATAGAGCTTGAAAAGGTCAATCTCATAGAGATGGATTCGGCAGCTACAACAGCAATATTGCCACTATTGCCCCCACCTGAAGTAAAGGTAGTAATTTGTGCTCCATCTTCGAGAGTCAAACGTCTGGTGTGAATCCGAATGTTGCCTGCATCACCGCCTTCTGGTCGAGGAGATTGGCTATCAGCCACCAAGCCTGTGATTTCGTTAATGCGTCTTGACAGATTACCAATTAAATCAATGGAGTCTGTAGCAGTGATGCTGAGTAAGCCGCCATCACCTGAACCGACGGTCGTTGTGGAGAGTTGCGATCGCTCCACCACCCGCAATCGTCCGGCTTGTATATGTAGATTGCCGCTACCGCTCTCTCCACCCTCTCCCGTTGTGGTCACCGTAGACTCTTCGGAGAAGCGAATCTCCTGAAATGTGCCATCAGGATAGCTCATAACAAATCCTTGGGTGGCATCGGGAGTCAGGGAAATCGTGCCGTTTCTGACACTGCCCAATTCAATCCGGCCTTCAGGGGCGATCGCATGTCCGTCTCGAAACAAAACATCGCCACCCAGCAACGCCAACGTGTGACCCGATCGCACCCGCAATCCGCCAATTACTAGATCATTAGTAGTGAGACCAGAAAGCGTGAAACCAGACTGATTGACGATTCTGCCAGGAGCTTGACCGTACTGCAAGCCGATGGGCACATTTACCGTAAGTAATGCAGGAATTTGAGGATTGAGAGCACTAAATTCATCGCCAGCAAACACGATGCGGTTAGCAGTACTGGCAACAAAAGACCCACGTACATCTAACGCAGCATTTGCGCCAAACAGAATCCCATTGGGATTGAGCAGGAACAAATTAGCAGAGCCATTGACTCCTAACGTACCCAAAATCTCAGAACGACTGCTGCCTGTGACTCGACTGAGAATATTTTCTACCCCGGTGGGATTGGCGAAGTAAACTTGCTGTCCAAGTCGCACATTAAATTCTGAGAAGCTATGAAATAAATTCGCGCCGCGCCGCGCTCCCCCATCAATGCGATCGGCAGTGAAACCGATACCAATTGAGGCATCTGGAGTTAAGCGCGATCGCTCGTTGCCCAAACTGTCATCCGGGATAATTTGGCCGAAACCTGGTGATTCCCCAAGGAAGAGGAGAAGAGGGGCGATCGCTCCACTCAGTAGCCAAACGTGCTTCATCTCTTGCAGGCCAATGTTTAATACCCTAAGTTATAACAAATTGCTCACAATAAAATTAAGATAGATGAAGCAATGGTTACACAGGCAAAGATTGCATGACTCCTACCTCCTTCGATTCTTTTACGTCGTCTGTCCTCACTTGTCCTACGCTGCATCGTTTGTCTAATGGATTGACCATTATTGCAGAGCAAATACCTGTAGAAGCGGTAAATCTAAGTCTTTGGCTGGGAGTTGGCTCATCTGTCGAATCAGATGGCATAAATGGTATGGCTCACTTCCTCGAGCACATGATTTTCAAGGGCACGCCCCGCTTAGCCAGTGGTGTTTTTGAGCGGTTGGTTGAGGAGCGAGGGGCCTACACCAATGCAGCAACCAGCCAGGATTACACACATTACTTCATCACGACTGCCCCATCTAACTTTGCAGAGTTGGCCCCGCATCAAATCGAAGTGGTTTTGAATGCAGCGATCCCAAATGCCGCGTTTGAGCGAGAACGCTCAGTGGTTTTAGAGGAAATTCGGCGATCGGAAGACAAGCCCCGTCGTCGCACCTTCCGCCAAGTGATAGAGATGGTTTTTGAACGCTTACCCTACCGTCGTCCTGTGTTGGGCACAACGGCGATCGTGGAACAGTTGACTCCACAAATGATGCGAGACTTCCATCAAACCTGGTATCAACCCCAATCCATAACGGCTGTGGCAGTTGGCAATTTACCTGTGAACACGCTAATCGAAATTGTCTCTACTGGTTTTACCACTGCTTTGTCCAATCGCGATGTTGCTGAAGCAGCAGCTTTTCCTTCCGCCATTCCCAATCCTCTATTTCAACTGGCTGATTTGACTCCAGAATCCCCTTTCCAGGAAATTGTGCGTCATGAATCGATTGATCCGAGTTTGCAACAAGCTCGACTGGTCATGAGTTGGCGCGTGCCAGGAATTGAAGATTTGCCCCAGACCTATGCTCTGGACGTGATTGCCGCGATTTTGGGACAGGGGCGGACTTCTAGACTGGTAGAGGAATTGCGAGAACAGCAAGGTCTGGTATCTGCCATTTCGGTCAGCAATATGACTTACACTTGTCAAGGGGTATTTTATATCTCTGCCCAACTGCCAGAAGAGCATTTGGAAACAGTTGAACGATCGATCGCCCAACACGTCCGTAGACTTCAACAGGAACCAGTATCGAGTGCTGAAATTCAGCGAGTTCGCAGGTTAGTTGCCAATCGCTATATTTTTGGCACAGAAACTCCCAGCGATCGCGCCGGTTTGTACGGGTATTATCAATCGGTGATGGGAGATCTCAGCCCCGCACTCACCTATCCTGATCAGATTCGAGCACTGGAAACTGCTGACCTGTTAGCTGCGGCCCAGCAATATCTCAACCCAGATGCTTATGGAGTTGTCATCATTAGAAGTTGCTAATGGCAGCATGACGGTACTGTAGTAACTTAATCTGCCATCAATAGCAGGCTCATGATTTTTTCGGCAATGTCTCGATTTTGCCAGTAATGCGTGTGGGCTTCCAGGGGAGGTAATCCGGTTTGCACGGGGATATCTTCCAAAAAGCAATCATGATTTTCGGGATTAAGGCGAAACAGGGATTTGACTGGATAAGCGATAATGTCTTCCGGATCGTAGAAATTAATCCATTGGCGATCGCCGCCTCGAACTGGATTATCGATCGCTCGAAAGGGAATGCCTTCTACCCAGAGCGAACCTTGACGTAGCATGAATAAACCAATTGGAGAACCAAGCGTAAAGAAATGACGGAACCGTTCTTGCAGAAGACATAAGTCTTTTTCACTAACAGCCATGTCAGTGCAACCGCAAAGCTGAGGCTCATGTGAAAAAATTCTTGGCTTTTCGGTATGAAATAACCCCGTTAAATAATCAAACGCGATTACCGAGCCAAGGGAATGAGCGACAATGCTGTAAGTTGCGCCTTCCTGTAATGGTTGCTTTAATGCTGGCCAAATTTGTTGCCAGATTGTTCGTTGAACAAAGTTAACGTTTTTGGATAAATAAGCTATGACATCCCCCATAAAAAATGTCGTCAAATTTCGTAGGGGATTAACAGCAGAATGATCATTAATCAGTTCAGGAAAAGCTTTGGCAAAAATAGCCTGTTCCACCCAACGCAGTTGTTCTGTATGCCAGTTGGTGTAAATCGAAGCGAATTCGCTGGTAAAGCCGCTGCCAACAGTTTGCTTATAGGTTTGCGCTAAATAACTCCAGAACTGGGTATAACCCGGATCTGCTGGCTCCGCAACCTGTTCACCTAAGCCTTGAATAAAAATAAGGTAATGTTTTGCCATAACTGCCCCCGAATAAATCTCTTAAGTACTACCGTATGTCATTGCTTGGGTAAAGAACATAGGTGGGAGTACCAAATTTTCGATTGGCACTCGCAAATCTACGGGTAGGAGTCACAGCGCTCAATAAGTCACTCAATATTTGAGTTTCAGTCTATCAGTCTTTTGGCATTATAGATTTTTTTAAATTACCGCCTCAATAACTCACAATAAATTTACACAAGCTTCTGTAAATTTCTACCATGCCCAATGTATCCATTCGACAATAAGCTTTCAATGCCGCAATTTTCTGCAATTTCTCTTCACCTGCTTCTAGATGAATCATGCCTTGCCAAACGGCCTGCGCTTCATCTCCTTGTTGTACGGCTAACGCTTGATAAGATAAGTGGGGCACGAGAACAGGTAAAACTTTTTTAATAGAATAAGAGCCACAAAAGTCAGGGTGCTGATAGTACAACTTAAAGATATCCATCAAATCCCACAAGCGATCGGCGATCGCCACTAAAAATTCAGCATAGTGCGGAAAAGCGTTTGCCAGTTGCAGCAAGATGCGGCTTTCAAAACTGGCATTATAGGCAATCACAGAACCCTGATCAGCAACATGGGTTAACAGAGAGTCAATCCAGGGGATTCTCGGATCATCTGGATTGGTATGTAAGTATTCACCATGTGCCAATTTGCCATCTGCATGCAGGATGTGGCAACTGTATTGGAAAGGAAAGTGGCTATAGGGTTTCAGGTGATTGAACCGGGGAATTGACGGATTATCGGTTTCAATATCGAAAAAATGCAACGGAAATTCTAACTCGTTGAGCTTTTGAGCGATGCCTTGATAGTCAATCCTGGCTGTAGTGTTGAGCACACTGTCAACATAGGCTCGTTGGGGAGAAGTGAGAGGATAGTTGGCAGGCAAATCATTGAGATGAACAATCCCCCGTTTCAATAATTCAGTTTGCTTCTTAGAACTGAGTCGCGGAATCGTGAAAATCGATTTTTCGGGAATGTGTTGCCAGCACTGAGTCTTAAACGGGCAGGGATAAGGCGTGTGACAGTGCTGACCAACGGGAATGTTAGGAGTAGAGGTTTGCTTTAACACTAACCTCAATGCATCCAACAACAGTGAGATAGAAGTCTGTCGAGCATTGACTGGAATGGTCACGTCTTCCAGCACAAACAGATTAGATAGATCTGGAAAACAACAATCCTGGGAGTTGATGTGCATCAAGCTAGATTGGCGAACGATGAGTCCGCAACCTGCCAGAACGTATTTCTGGATGGCCAGATCATCTAGATGTTCATTCTTGACCTCGGTCGCAGATTTGACTTCAATTAATTCCCACTCCTGCTCCCCCAATCGCCTGAGAATATCACAGCGGACAAAAATATTATCGTGGCGGAATGCTGCCTCAAATAGGGTCGTCACACCTGCTTGCAAAGCCGATTGGGTTTGGGCGATCGCCTGCTCTACTTGAGAGAAAGACGCATCGATCAGCAAACCTTCAGGAAAGAACTGGCGGGCTAATTTTCCGACTTCTGTTCCCTGGTCAACCATCCGTTGTTGGGCCGCAGAGAGCGCAGGACGGGTAGGAGCATTGACCTCCAACCACAACCGTTTGTGACACTGCAATCCACTGAGATATAGAGATTTGGAGAGGTAAGCCGTCATATTCACCTAAAAGTAGCTAGAGGAAAGCAGAGGAAATGGGCGATCGCTGGGGCATCTAGTCCTTATAAAATTCAGCATTTCTTCTTTGGGTGTGATGTGAATCACAATTCCTTGTGCGATTCGTTACTGGATTCTGCTCAACGAATCACATTTGCACCCGGTTTAGAATCACTCAATGCCTCTGAGAAACATGGGACAGTACCAACAATCAAGCCTATTCCTCTCATCAGGCAAAACATATGTCGTATCTACTTTCCTCTACTCTGGTACAAACCTCCTTTCAGCCTGCCCTGCAAAATCATCTGGAAAAATTTCTCACAGGGATGCTGCTGACTCTGGCACTGGGAGTGACGGCTTCTAACCTGCCTGCTGCTGGAACAGAAATTCCTGTGCAACTACAACAAATTTCACCGCAGCAAGCTCAATTGCAGTCTATGCAGCCGCAGCCCTTGCAAGAAGGCATTTATGTGTACGGACAGTCGCCTGAAGCAAATCAAATCGGTTCAGTCTATATGGTGTTTCAAGTCAGCGATCACCAGGTAACGGGTGCGTTCTACATGCCTTCTTCTTCCTTTGACTGCTTCCGGGGTGAGTTTCAAGCCGACCAACTGGCATTGATTGTTACCGATAGTTATGAGCAAACTCATCATCCCTACACAGTCGCTTTAGCAGTCAATACACCTGTTGCCACCTCTCATCATCCTCTGACAGCTCTGGTTGATCTGGTTGGGTATCACCAACTCTCTGATATCAGTGACACCGATCGTCGGATCTTATCTACTTGTCAAGCTAATCTCTAGTCAGAAACATTACCGAGTACCCCCTCCCACTCTGCGCCGGGGTAACCCCTGACTTTGATAGTGCAGTTGAGCCAGTTGAATAGTCGGTTGTGTTGAGTCACTTTCAGTTGGTGCTGCCATTGTCAGTTGAGTAGAATTGCCACCAAGGAATGCGATCGAGCTAGTTAGAAGTGTACAGACAGCTAGAGTTAAAAACCGTTGAGTGCTCATGGGAAACCTCCTGGGGCTAGGTGAGCGATTCAATGTGACATAGCTCCGATCGGAGAACACCTATGCAAAATCCCTGCCAAGATATTGTGGTTTGCGAGAATTTTCTGATTGCAAAACCCTTGTAGCGTGTTGTCCCTGCTTATCTCGGATGCTTAACATTACCCATAGATTCAGTGCCTTCAGGTTTCACTATCAAACTTCTGCCCAAAACCTTTGGCTAGCAAGCAATCTAAAAAGCTTATGCAAAAATCAGTCCCCTATCATCCTGGCTGAATCGCATACTGTGAAAATGAACTGTGAAAATGAGCAGTATTCACTGGGTAGGGCAACAGCATGAGTATCATTTTTGGACGAGAAATCTGCGGTACATTGAGCACCGCTGAATCGCGAGAATGGTTGATTACTAATGGGATTGGCGGTTATGCTGCTGGGACGATCGCAGGCATCTTGACGCGGCGCTATCACGGTCTATTAATTGCCGCTCTCAAACCACCTCTGGGTCGAACATTAATGTTGACCAAATTAGATGAAACGGTTCGCTATCTCCAGCACAACTATCCCCTTTATGCCAACCGCTGGTTGGGCGACATTGTAGACCCTGTTGGTTATCAGCAGATTGAACAGTTCTACATGGAGGGCACTATCCCCGTTTGGCGATTCGCCTGTGCTGATGCCTTACTGGAAAAGCGCATCTGGATGCAACATGGCAGCAACACAACCTATATTCACTATTCTCTGATGCGGGCTACCCAACCCGTGACATTAAAAGCAAAAGCATTAGTCAACCATCGAGATCATCACAGTGAGACACAAGCTAACCGCTGGCATATGGACATTCATCCTGCAAGTGAGGGAGTTTGTATTGAAGCTTTCCCAGATGCCGCCAGGTTGTGTCTACAATCCAATCGCGGTGAAATCACGATCGCTCATGATTGGTATTACGGTTTTGATCTGACAGTGGAACGCTATCGAGGATTGGGCGATCGCGAAGATCATCTTCATGCTGCCAGTGTTGAAGCGACTCTGACCCCTGGAGAATCACTCACAATTGTTGCCAGTATTGATCCAAACGTTAACCTGGACGGCAAATCTGCCCTGGAACAACATCAACAATATGAGAAAGGATTATTACAACAGTGGCGATCGTCCGTCCATCAACCGTCCGCTACACCCGCATGGATGCAACACTTAGTGTTAGCAGCCGATCAATTTATTGTCGATCGCCCCTTACCCAACGAAGAGAATGGTAAAACCATCATCGCCGGATATCCCTGGTTTGGGGATTGGGGCCGCGATACCATGATTAGCTTACCTGGATTGACGACCAGCACAGGTCGGACTGAAATCGCTCGTCCCATTCTCCGCACCTTCGCCCGTTATGTCGATCAGGGAATGCTACCCAACTTGTTCCCAGAGGCAGGAGAAACACCTCAATACAACACGGTCGATGCTACGCTCTGGTATTTTGAGGCCATTCGAGCCTATTACGATGCCACTCAGGACGATGACCTCTTACGAGAATTATTTCCCATCCTGGCAGATATTATCGATTGGCATCAACGAGGGACTCGCTTTCAAATTCATCTGGATAGCGATGGCTTACTCTACGCCGGAGCAGCAGGCACGCAACTGACCTGGATGGATGCTAAGGTGGGAGATTGGGTGGTCACTCCCCGCATCGGCAAACCCATCGAAGTCAATGCACTATGGTACAACGCCTTAATGTGTCTGAGTCAATTTGCTCAACGGTTAGGTAAACCAGATAGCGATTATCACCGTTTAGCAGAACAAACTAGAACAGGATTTCAACGCTATTGGAACGCCGCCACAGGCTATTGTTTCGACGTGTTAGACGGCCCAGACGGTAACGACAGCACCCTCAGACCCAATCAAATCTTTGCAGTCTCCCTACCTACTGTGCCAGTCTATGATTTACCCTTGCTAAGTTCAGCACAACAACGCTCCGTGGTCGATGTGTGCGCTCAAACATTACTGACCTCGTATGGATTGCGATCGCTCTCCCCCACCGATCTTCACTATCGCGGTCACTACGGCGGCGACCAACTGCAACGAGATGGCGCGTATCATCAAGGCACCGTCTGGGGTTGGCTGATTGGCCCATTTGTTCAAGCTCACTATCGGGTGTATCAAGATGCGGCGATCGCCCAGTCTTTCCTGGCACCGATGGCTGACCATCTTCGCGCTCATTGTGTTGGCAGCCTTAGCGAAATTTTTGATGGCGATGCTCCCATAACTCCACGGGGAGCGTTTGCCCAGGCCTGGTCAGTGGCAGAGGTATTGCGCGTTTGGCAGTTATTTACCCCTCGTTCCCAAGCTCTAGCTTGGTAATGCCGCTTTGGAAGCTCTTGCTTCCAAGGCACACGGGAAGCAAGAGCTTCCAGACAGCGGTTCCCAAGCTGGAGCTTGGGAACCAGGAAAACTAGGAAAAAAATCTGGGGATCTTTTCCTAGCCCAGCACCCTCCATAATTCCTACTCAGGAGTGAGACATACACGGCTCCCCTTAATGGAATCTGTTGATACAATTGTCGTAGGATTTGCTTAGTTTAATTCCTGCCTTACCACCTCTAATATCACCCGCTATGCGTAACCCCAAATTTATCCTGACTCTGGCTTTACTTTCGATTGCCTTCATCGGCATCTCAATATTTCTAATAACAGCGGGTCGCACGATTGGCCAATTCTTCTTTGGCAGAAGTTTTGCTGAAGGCGAACTGCGCGAGTATGTAGAGAGAGTCAGTAAGCAGCAGGTGAATGGTGTGACCTGTCAGGCAATGGATACAGATAGAAATGGTTATGTTTCTTGTGACTATACTACTGTAGATGATCCAAATGAAACCAAGTCCTTGGAATGCGCCGCTTGGGGATTGGATGGTTTCCTCAACCGGGGTTGTAAGGCTCGCCTCCCCAGATCATAAGTTGACGGAACTCAGGGTTTTTAATCGCGATCGCCCCTATTTCGGCATGTTATATCGGCTTAGCATCTCCTCTAATTCTTGTCGGTAGCGATCGCGCACCCCTTCTGGGGACACGATGACACAATCGGGGCCATAGCGCCGGATATCTCGGATTAACCAGAACAAGTTACTCACCCGACGAGTCACCCAACGAGACTGCTCGTCGGATTCGTCTTTGATATCTTCAGGCTTTGATTCATAGGCTTTAACCAGTCTGCCGCAAAACTGTAATTGCACTTCAATAAAATCCAACGAATTGCGCCACTCCCCTTCCGTAGGGAAGATACCCTGAATCCGGTCAAGCCGCAAGTAGCGATTATGTTTGAGTTCAGGTAAATCAGCATAGTCAGAAATTTCATCACACCAAATTTGCAAATAATACCGCTTCTCCTGGAAGACAATCTCAGCATAGCGGGCGGTAAATTCCTGCGTTTCTCCCTGAGAATTGGTATAGAGCAAGAGAAACGGCTGTTTCTGCTCAATCAGTTGGTCAATTCTGATACGCCACCCCTCTAATGGTTGGCTCACTTGGCGCATCAATCTCTGACGTAAAGGAGCCTCTAAATTTCCTCTGTCAAGCAGCAGTGCAATTACACTTCGAGCCGCTTCAATGTGCCCGTGATCCACCAAATCCCACACGGCTTGCTGTAACGCCTGCACCTGAACCAGAGTTAGAACAAACGGCTGACCAATTTCTAGAACTCCCTGAGCAATCGCCGTCACCAATCCAGACGGACTGGGACTTTGCCCCCAGCGAATATCAAAGCGATCGGCCAGTTGCTCTAACTGCTCCTTGGTCCCCGGTGGCACAGACAAGGTTAAAGTTTCTTTTTTTCTAATCATAAGATAAAGTTTTGTAAATGCAATTGCACTTCTAAATATAGCTATGCAATACTCTTATTTGTAAATATATTTTATCACTGAGACGCACCAATTCCCTATCTCTCAAGGACAGTTTCATTTCTGAGACAAAAGGATAGCCTGCTGAAAACGGCGATAAAGTCCAATTATCCACAACAAGTAGAACAATGCAAACCATTCGGGTGCGATCGCAAGTTGGTTTAGATGGTATTTTACAATTGCAGATTCCCATCGGTCGGGGAAATATAACAGTCGAAGTGTTGCTGCTGATTCAATCCCTGCCAACTCCCTCTCTCCTGCCAGAATCGTTGGAGTCTCCCCGTCACTTCGATGAACGAGTGGGTTCTATTTTGGCGGCAGAATTTTCACGATGCGAAGGGTGCGATCGTTTGGGTTGGGGGTGAGGGGGGCATACTATAGGTGAAATTGGTGAGTCACACTAGTTCCTAAGGTGCCTGTTATGGAGCGGAAAGAATTGCATGAATCATTCAAGCCTAGATGTCAATGAACTTCTTAAAAACAAGTTGGAGGAGATTTTTAGGCTTGCTGCTAAACATAAGCATTTAATGTACGTATCTTTAGCTCCGATTAAAGCGTGAAGGCTTTCAATCTTGCCTAGATTACACTAGGCATAAACCTAATTGAGCATGACGCAAATAATCCTGCTGAATTGAATGGAAAACACTTATTCAGTCTTGGTATTGTATGTTTATAACATTATTGTCTACTTGGTCAGAATTTGCATTGGAACCAGAGGTTGTTCCTGGCATCAGACTTGCAACTCATCAACGAGAAACTTTTGATGCTATCTCTGATTCAAATATTCAAGTTGTTTTTGATACCGCTTTAACAGGGGATGGAAAAACGCTGGCTGCAACTCTCCCAGTTTTTAAGAATCATGATTCTTTTGATAAGGGACTTTTTGCTTACCCAACTAATGAATTAGTTCGTGATCAAACTCGTCAGTTTAAAGTCTGGAGTGATCGCCTACAAATTTCCCCCACGACTGTGCAGTTAAATAGCCGGACGATTGCTGCTGCTATGCGAGAGGATGGTTTCAGTAAACCTGAAACGCTTAAGAACTTCGCTGAAAATGATCTTGTTCTGACCAATCCTGATATTTTCACACTGATTCATCGCTTTCGGTATAACCAGTGGAAAGGGAATGCTGCTCAGATTGCTCAAATTTGGTTAAATCAGTACCGTTATATTGTTTTTGATGAGTTTCATATCTTTAGTGGTCCTCAAATTGCTAATGTACTAGACGGGATTGCATTCATTCGTGCAAACTTTCCAGATCACTCTCCTGCAAAGTTTTTGTTCTTATCTGCCACGCCAGATCAGCTTTTGCTGAGTGCCTTGGAGAAAGCAGGTATAAAATCCAAGGTGGTTTCTGGAAGCTACGCACATGGGTTACAGCAAAGTGATTCTCATCGACGGATTTTACATGAAGTAGATCTTGAGTTTGTTGTTGCTCAGCGGGAGCGGGGCGGACTTGAGCAATGGCTGGAGGAAAACTTAGAACTCGTTAAACAGTTCTTCAATAAATATCCGAATTCCAGGGGACTACTCATTGCTAATAGTGTATTTGTAGCTAAACGAATCGTAAGAACCCTACAAGATGACTCCAGCTTCAATATCAGCGTTGGTGAAAACACAGGACTGACACCTCATTATCTGCGCGAAGAGGCAATGAATAGCGCGCAACTGATTGTGGCGACCTCAACAGTTGATGTCGGTGTGGACTTTGCAATCAATTTTCTAATCTATGAATCATTAGATGCAGGTTCTTTCATTCAACGCTTGGGCAGGCTTGGAAGGCATAATAGCATTTCAGATAATCATGCTAAGTTTCAAGCATATAAAGCGATCGCACTTGTTCCTGAGTGGGTGAAGCAAAAGATTGAATTGGTCTACCAAAATGGAGTAGAAACTAATCGAGGGGATTTTTTCCAGGTTATTAGAGAAAACATTTATCAGAAGCCTCAGGAGTTTCAGAGATACATTTGTCGTTGGGGAACAGCACTCTCAACGATCAGGTATGCGCGGTTCTCACAGAAAAAAGACCACTATCAAACACTGTTAGAGCGTTACACACGTGAAGCAAAACAACTGATTGGAGAAATTCCTAAGTGGGGCAAGCTTGAGTTTATTAAAGAGCACAAAAGTATTCTTGATGATCTGGAGACGTTTCGAGGCTCGGGACTGCTAGATGTTTGGGTATACGATCCTGCAACTCAAGCAGTTACAAGTATGAGTATTATTAGATTACTAGCAGGAACTGATTTTGAACTGGTTGAAGAGAACGAAGCGCGACAAATTAATAATGCTCTCAATGAGACTTTTTATCAAAACAAGTTAGGTTTATATGCTCGAATAGAGCAATATCTCAAGACATACGAGAAAGTTGAGCTACATTTTTCTGGTGAGTTGGATTATCTCAACATCAATGAAGCACAAACTCGCAGAGGTTTTTGGATACAGGCACATCATCCACAAATCCAAAGAATTAGTGACCAGTTAGAAAAGCTGTCTTTAACCACTTGTGTGGCAGATCCCAAAGAATTTGATATTCCTGCTCTCCGTCGTCGTTATCGATTACCTGCCTTGTTTGACTTGAATATCGTACAAGACCGCACTGGTTGTAAGTATCCAGTCGCATTTGGTTTAGATGCCTTATTGCTTGATAGCTTACTGCATTGGAAAAAATCTGATTGCGTAATGATCGCATAGGTGAACAATGATGACAGAAATGGATTTGGATTGGCTGAACCCTGATCACTATGGAGAACCTGTTGCACCCGATGCCAAGAAACCTCCGATCGTGAAGTTGGCGTTAGAAGTGATGGATAAGCCAGAGGATGCTGTTCTATGTGAGTGGATTCAGCTTGTTTACCCTCAGATTCTAGATTACTTCAGCTTCAAGCCTGGAAAAGGAATGAGCGAAGAAGCGGCTGATAATCTGATTGCTCAATCCAAAAGTATCAAACCTGGCAATGAAAGCAAGATTTTTGATAAGTTGGTGAATCATGAAGATCAGAGCCTTGCGGTTCATCTTTTGAATGCAGCACTTGGGGGTTGGACGTTAGTTAAGTTAGCGCAACTAGATGAACTAGAACAGAAGCTTTATCTTGCGGCGGTCACTCTCCATGACTTGAATAAAATCGTCCTACTTGGTCTAGGGACTGTGCGAATGGATGGATTTCAGTGGCAAGCTTACAGGCAAGCTGTACAAACTTGGGGTGAAGCACTGGGTCTATGGAAATTTATTTCTCGTGATTACTGGCAGGATATTGCTTTTTTAGCACAGAATGCTGAAAGTTCTCGTGGGGAAAATCTAACACCAGCCAATCACCCAGATACGCAACTTCCTTCAAGTCGTCTCACTAGTCTTGTTGACTTTGTTCAATTTGCGGACTTGGCAGCTTCTATTGCTAAACATCCCAATGATTTAGAACAAAAGGAGGAACTTCGCGGAATCGTGCACCGAAAAATCAAGATGGATAAATATACCATCTGCTCTCATCGCACGAATGAAAACCGGGGTTTGCTGACCCAAGCAATTCATAATGCAGTGCTAGAGCAGGCAAGACAAGTTAATTGGATACCCTTTCTCTTTTTTCCAGATGGAATAACTTATTTTGTGCCTAAAAATGCAGATCGACCTGACTTGTCCTGTCTGCCAGAAACCGTCAGGAAATATCTGCTTCAAACCGCAGAAAAGGGGCTAGGTCAACTAATTAAGCGCGATCCAACAAAAGGCATTATCAGCTGTAAACCAGAAATGTTAGAGGCTGCTGATGCTGAGACTGCGGCAATAACCTTGATTCGACAGACTTTTACTATCCTCAACGACAAAAGAACTCCCGCAGCAGGAGCAAGACGCGAGAAGATTCTTGGTAAATTTCCTGACTTAAAGACGCTGCGTTGGAATTACCCAGTCAACACAATTCAGGTCGATCGGTTGGCTGAAGGTTTGCGAGGCTTAGTGGGACTGCTCAAAGATTATTACGATGCATCTTATGAGGCTGCTTCAGAGGCTCTACTAAATGCTCTTAGTTTACAGAATTATCTCAACGAGCTTCTGCAAATTCCGTCGGATGGTGGTGTACCTCATGCTTGGTATTACTTAGCAGGCAATTATCTCCAAAACAATCCGGGCTTGAATGATGTAGAACTTGAGAAGTTTATGCAGACAGGCATTCAGTCTGTATTGGAGAAATGGGGAAAGCCCGATCGCCCACTCTCTTTCAATTTTTTAGATCAATATATTTCACAAGTCCTAATTCTTGAGGAGAAAACAGAAACTCATGATTTTGTAGGTGAACTAGATCGCTATCATCGCAACAAAGCAAAACGCCGTCGAGCGAATGAAGCAATTTGTGCAATCTGCAACAGTGCTTTTGATGTTAGAGAGGAAGCAACTAACTACAGCAACAAACGCGCTACGAGTTTGAAGCAGGACTCTAAACGTGGTGTCTGTAGCATTTGTGAAGCTGAACGATTGTTGCGACAATACTCTTTAGGGCATGGATTAGCCGCAGAGGATGAAGTTGTTTATTTGCATCTGTATCCTGATTACTTTTTCACCCCTGAAACCTCAGCAATATTAGATCGAGCCTATCAGAGGTTTGCCCAAAGCGTCTTTTCTGAAATTGACAAAGAGCTTTCTCAATATCACTACGATCCGAAGTATGTCCCTCGCGCTGATATTTTTCGGGTCAATCTCAGTGAAGATGAGAATCAGAAACGGCGACTAGATAAAGTCAAGTACCCCAAAGGGCAAATGCATGGATATTACTTATTGGGAGTGCCATCTTTTGATAAGAAACCAACGGACACAGAAACCTGGTTTATGCCCTCGCTGCTCTCCTTGCTGGCACCAGTGGTTTTTGGAGTCAAAGTAGTTGCTAGCCGCGTCACACTTCCCCCTTACGATTCCGGGGCTGATTTCAAAGAGACTGTGATTATTGATGGGGTTCATCCATTTTGGTTGCATGGAATGAAAAAGGTTCGTTTCCGTCTAGACGGCTTCAGAGATGGAGGTGGCGTAAAAGGTTTGGAAAAAGCAATTCCTGCGGCTTTAGCTTTTTACAGCCTAACGTCTCAAGCCTTCCGAAGTCGCAAGCTCCCTGTATGGAATGCTCTCAATACTGTTGCTCAGGCTCTTGACACCAGCCCACTTTATGTTTTTCACTACAGCGATCGCATCCTGGAATATCGCAAGCAAGGGAAGAGCAAGGTCAAAGATCCCTCAATCTACCTTGCAGAAGACCTTCTGCTGTATTACAAACTCTTGTCTGATTACTACGGAGGTGATGACCTAATGCAAATGATTTCAGATCTTGTCGATAAGTATGCTTGCTTCTACCGGGCAAAAGGATTTGCTGCGTATGCAAGACTACGCCCTCTGAACGAAGCAGCTAAGCGAGTTTTGGAAAGCCCACCACAAACCAGCAAGGAAGACCTACAGCTAATGATAGAAGGGTATCTGCTATCACTGGTTGATGGAGTTCTGGATAAGAAGGTTGATGGTTTCATTCCTAAAGGAGCAGCCAAGGACAAAATTCAACTTGTTTCAGATTTTACTCGGCATTTTCTTGATCAGGTTTTCTATGAGTATTGCAGAGGTGAGCGATCGCTACTCAGGCAGAATATTAACCTGATCCGACACGCTGCGGAGGCGTACTACGTCAAGAACTACCTCAAGAAAGCTGATGACGAAGCTTCGTGATCTCAATTGAAATCAAAAGGAGAAACCACAATGTTTAATCAGTACAAAAAGCATTTCCAAGAAGCTATTCCTCGGATTCCCGGTGCGAAGTATGCCCATTTTGTCATTCTTCGTGAAACAGACTCCTATGCTGTTTTCAAAACAGATGGGGAGTTGAATATTGCTAGGGTGAGAGCGGGTATCGAGAAACCTAACGTAGTCAGCCGTCTTGTTCTGTTTAAGCGTAAGCAAACGACACCAGAACGTTTGACAGGTCGTGAATTGTTGCGTCGATATGGAATCTACGATCAAGTCAAAGCGCAGTACAAGACCTCTAAGGACAAGGATTTAGAAGATTGCGCTTACAATGAGAATCCCTGCGGTGGTTGCCCTGATTGCGTAATTTATGGCTATGCGATTGGTGAGACTGGCTCTGAGAAATCCAAAGTTTTCATCGATTCAGCTTATGCGGTTCCTCCCTACGAAGAATCTCATGGGGCATTCACGCTGAATGCTCCCTATGAAGATGGCACGATGACGCGGGGAACAGAAACAACAAATCGCTTCAGTGAACAGGATCACGTTTTACCAGAAGTTCCTTTTCCTAGCGTTGTTACGCTGCGTGACCCGACACCCAATACGTTTCTCTATGTGTTGAACAATCTGTACCGGACAAAACGCTATGGTGCTCAAACCACTCGTACTGGGCAAATGCGGAACAAAATCTTAGCGGTTATCTTTTCAGACGGTGAGATTTTCAGTAACCTACGATTGACTCAAAAGATGTATGACTTGCTGGGCGATCGCCCACCTTATCAACTTGAAGATCTCATTCAAGCTACTGAACAAGCAGTTGAGGCACTTATTCAAGAAGACAATGTTCTGCATGAGCTAGTCAAAGGAGACACCTTAACTGCCTTGCAAAATGAAGCGCAGTCAATCCTTTCAGAAGAATCTAGTTTCGTTGCATGGCTCAATGATTTAACCCAAGAGACGCTCGGATACGCCGAAGCTTCCAAGGTACTCAAGAAGAAGTAATTAAACAATGAATATCTACAAAGTTCATCTCAGATTACAAGATCCGTTGTATTTCGCCACGCGCGAACTGGGAAGGCTTTATGCAACTGAGCGATATTTACATAATTATGCGCTCACCTATGCTTTAGGGCTTGCTCGTAGTGGATATCATGATCTAGAACATATTCCGCACTACCAAGAAGATTTAGAGCCACTAAACTCGCAGAACATCTACGTTTCTCCAGCGCAACCAGTGATTTCAGATTACGTAACTCATACTTACAAATGGGCGAAACTTCGTTATCACATTGATAATTCTGAACAAACGAGTAAAAATATTCCAACATTTGGAAGAATTCGTGAATTGGCTCCTGAAAGCCAATTCAGGTGTTTCATCATTTCCCAAAACACTCTTAACCTACCCAGATGGATTCGCTTAGGTAAGTGGATGAGCAAAGCCGAGGTCACAACCGAGCTTCTGCTCAAGGTGAAGCGATCGGAAGGTGAATTTGTCTTTCCTCATCCGCTTAATCCGCTGGATGTGATGTTTAGCCATCAGATTCTCAGTTATGACACGGTGAATATGCCGCCCGTTAGTCTGATTCGTAATGTTCGCATCCGGGGACAATATTATGAATCTGAAGGGCTAAGGATTCCAGCTTGCATGTCGTATCGTTTTAGAGGCTGAATGAGCAGTTACTTTTATAGATTGAACGATCGCGCATTCTACATGCCTCCTCAGTAAACAACCATGTCCAACCTACTTGATCCCCATCAATCCTACACCTTCAGCAAAATCTTTGAATTGAAGATTCGAGCAGATGAATTAGTAGAAGAGTTTGGCTATAGTCTCAGTCGCAAGCGATTAGCCTTACCTCAATACTCAGGTGAATTAGACCGATTAGAGGAATTGCGATCTCGCATTGAGGAGATTTTGCCCTATGTTGATTTGGCGAATGAAACGTCTCGACGCGAAATTTTAATTGCTCGAGTCGTGACAGAATTAGTTTATTACACGAAAGCGCAATTGAGAATTGAATATCCGATCAAAGTAACAGAACAGTTGCAGGGATATTTGGATTATTTACTGAGAAGCACGAGCAATCTGTTAGTTATTGAAGCCAAGCGAGAAGATTTGGACTATGGATTTACTCAGCTTGCAGCAGAAATGATTGCCCTGGATCAGTGGGAGAAAACCCCAGATCAGCCTATTTTGTTGGGAGCCATCACCACAGGCAAAATTTGGGAATTTGGGCGACTTCATCGCGCCACAAAACACATTGAACGGGGATTAGACAGTTACCGTGTACCCGATGATCTCAATCCGTTGATGCGAATTCTAGTTCAAGCATTAATCACATAAAATCCTTACGTTCCTCATCAGACAAATCCATGCCACATAGTCTCATTCTCAATCTTCTGCCGACCTCTCCCATCCCAACCGGATACCTCAGTGGTAAGCATCTCCATGCCCTATTTCTCACCCTTGTGAGTTCTGTCGATCGCGATTTAGGCGATCGCTTACATGAACAGAAGTCGGACAAAGCCTTTTCGCTCAGCCCGTTGCAGGTCGTGGGGCGATCGCAGCGGGGGCACCTGTTACAATGGGAGCACAAGCAAGCGATTCCAGCGGGAACCGCGTGTTGGTGGCGGGTGGCGTTATTGGACGATGAACTGTTTAGTCATCTGAGCCGCCTGTGGCTGAATCTGAGTCCAGCTACGCCCTGGCATCTAGGTCCGGCTAATTTACAAATAACGAGTATCTTAGGCACACCTCAATCGACTCAGCGCTGGGCGGATTATTGCACTTATGCTCGCCTGTATGAGCACGCTTCGGATGAAGTTCGTCAGCTTGGTTTTATATTTTGTACTCCTACTACGTTTCGTCAAGGTCAATTTGACTCGGCTTTACCAACTCGTGAGAACGTATTTGGTAGTCTATTGCGTCGTTGGAACCAGTACAGTGGTATAGAATTTCCCGATGCATTGATTGAGCATGTATTTCCCAGTTTTTTTGACATTCAAACCGAGTTAGTGACCGATGCTCGCAGTAAGTTAATTGGCTGTGTGGGTATGATGAATTTCCGGATTTTGGGAGAGGTTGATGCGACCAGCATCAAACAGATTAACGCCTTAGCAGATTTTGCCCTGTATGCCGGAGTCGGTCGTAAAACCCCAATGGGTATGGGTATGGTACGACGAGAACCGATGTAATTTCCTGATCTCCCAATGTCTGGCCCAATCTCATGCCCGATCTCGCTACCAAGCTCCAGCCTCATGCTCGATCTCGTTACCAAGCTCCAGCTTGGTAATGCCAATGGGGAAGCTCCAGCTTCCCTTGAAGAATCGACCCCTCCCAACCTCCCCTTGGCAAGGGGAGGAGCCGTAGGCGGTGGGGTTATCTGTACCAATCGCAGATTCAGTCAGTATGATGATAAATAAAATATTGCACTCAACAATCGCGGACATTCCGATCGCCGCTCTCAACCATTACAGCTATTGTCCCCATCGCTGTTGGCGCATGTTTTGTCTGGGCGAGTTTGTCGATAACCAATACACGATTGAGGGCACCAGTCTGCACGATCGCGTCCATACCCTGGGGGAGGGGCAACGGGAGGAAACCTGGCAGATTCGAGCCATCTGGCTGAAGTCCGAGACTTACGGATTGATTGGTAAAGCAGATTTGATTGAAGCGAGTGACGGGCAATGGTATCCGGTGGAATATAAGCGAAGTCGTCGAGGAGAATACGATAATGACGAGTTGCAAGTGTGTGCTCAGGCATTGTGTTTAGAGGAAATGACAGGACAGTCTGTAGCGATCGGCTATGTCTATTATGCTCAGTCCCATCAACGTCAACCTGTGGAATTGTCTCCGGCACTGCGACAAGCAGCGATCGCCACCATCACAGCCGTGCGTCAGTTGTTGCAAACAGGAGTCATGCCACCTGCTGTTTACAGCAAACGCTGTCAGGGATGCAGTTTATATGCAGCTTGTTTACCGCAGGCCACCCAGAAAGTGAATCGCTATCGAGAATCAGACTGACTGAGCCAGTCTGCCCCGCACCCTCCCGCCTCGTGACCAAGCTCCCGCTGGGTCATGCCGATCGGGAAGCTCCAGCTTCTCTGCACCCTCCCGCCTCGTGACCAAGCTCCCGCTGGGTCATGCCGATCGGGAAGCTCTAGCTTCCCCACTCCAGGGAAGCTGGAGCTTCCCTGGAGCGGTTCCCAAGCGGGAGCTTGGGAACCAGGAAAACAAGAAGCAGACTGACTGAGCCAGTCTTCCCCGCGCCCTCCCGCCTCGTCCACCTCGTGACCAAGCTCCCGCTGGGTCATGCCGATCGGGAAGCTCCAGCTTCTCTGCACCCTCCCGCCTCGTGACCAAGCTCCCGCTGGGTCATGCCGATCGGGAAGCTCTAGCTTCCCCACTCCAGGGAAGCTGGAGCTTCCCTGGAGCGGTTCCCAAGCGGGAGCTTGGGAACCAGGAAAAAGCTCTAGCTTCTCTGCACCCTCCCGCCTCGTGACCAAGCTTCCGCTGGGTCATGCCGATCGGGAAGCTCCAGCTTCCTCACTCCAGGGAAGCAGGAGCTTCCCTGGAGTGGTTCCCAAGCGAGAGCTTGGGAACCAGGAAAGAAAAGAATTAAGGAGATTGTTATGGGAACAGTTTATATCTCGCAAGATGACGCATTTATTGGCAAGACCGATGAGCGGTTACACGTTCGCGCCGAGAAGAAAACGCTCTTGGATGTGCCGTTGATTAAAGTAGAAGGCATTGTCGTATTAGGGCGGGCGACTATCTCACCTGCTGCTCTGATGGAATTGCTAGAACGCAACATTCCACTCAGCTTTTTGACGGGAACGGGACGGTTTTTGGGACGTTTGGAGCCACCCCTGACCAAAAATATTTTCGTCCGCACTGCCCAATGGCAGGCGATCGCCAACTCTCCCAAAGTCTTGCACATTGTCCGGGGATTCATTCGAGGCAAACTGAAAAATTATCGCCACACGCTGTTACGTGCTCAACGAGAACACCCAGAATTGGACTGGCAAACGGCGATCGCTCGTTTAGAACAAACGATTCATCCTTTGGAAACAACGACGACAATTGATTCGTTACGGGGCTTGGAAGGGGCAGGCAGTGCAGCCTACTTTGGCAAGTTTCATCAGTTAATTCGGGTTGAGGGCTTTACTTTTACGACCCGACAGAAGCGTCCACCCACCGATCCCGTCAATTCGCTGTTGAGTTTTGGTTATTCATTGTTGCGCCATGATCTAGAGAGCGCAATTCACATTGTTGGGTTTGATCCCTATTTGGGCTATTTGCATACTGAACGCTATGGCCGACCGTCTTTAGCCTTGGATCTGATGGAAGAATTTCGTCCTCTAGTGGTGGATGCGGTCGTGTTAACAGCGATTAATCGGCGATCGCTTACCCCGACTGATTTTAGTCAGGAACCCTTGAGTCAAGCAGTGTTTCTCTCCGACGAAGGACGGAAAATGTTTCTGCGACTGTATGAACAGAAAAAACAATCCAAGTTTAAGCATCCCGTCATGGGACGGCAGTGTACCTATCAAGAAGCGTTTGAGATTCAGGCACGGTTACTGGCTAAGTATCTCATGGGTGAAACAGAGCAATATCCACCGTTAGTTCTTAAGTAACGTGAATTAAATAAAATCGAACTTTTTTGTGGGAAGCGCGGCGGCACCACGCTTCCCACAAAAAAGTTTTGGGTTTTATTTAATCCTTAATCCTAAGTAATTTTTGTGATTCACAAATTCATTTCCTTATGTTCGTTGCTATCTCTTACGATATTCCTGATGACAAACGCCGCACCAAAATTCATAAGATCTTGAAATCTTATGGCCAATGGATGCAATACAGTGTATTCGAGTGCGATCTCACCGATACTCAATATGCTAAATTACGTGCTCGACTCAGTAAATTGATCAAACCTGATCAGGACAGTATCCGGTTTTATTTTCTGTGTGGCTGCTGTCACCCTAAGATTGAACGAATTGGTGGGGTTACGGTACGCGATGATTCCATTTTCTTCGTGTAAAGGGTTGGGTAGGGGGGCTAGATGAGCACCACAGAGGCACAGAGGGTACAGAGGAAAATTTGAGTATTTCCTGACTTGGGGACAAATACTGGTGCTCTGTCAAGGAAATTTTGATTTGTGAGATACCCCGCAAATCAAAATTGACAGACCACCAGGGACGATCACCCAAAGAGTCAGAGGCTCAGTTAGCTTGACCCAAAGCGATCGCCACTCGATTGGTTTTCTCCGCTCTGTGTTCTCAGCGTCGCTCATCAGGCTCCTACTTTTTGCGCGACTGGGTAGGTGTTTGGACCGCAGGGGTGATTTAAATGGCTGAAAGCTTTGTCCTCTCTAGATTAGAGGCTGGTGGTAGAGGGCGATCGGTTCGCGCAATTGCTGCAAGGCGCATGGGAGTTGAGATTTTTCCAAAATTGAGGTGCAATACATCTACCCAATTTGAACATCAGATGCTAACATAATTTCAGTTCGCGCAAATGAACCTTGAAAACTTCATATGTTAAGGCTTCTAGGCTGCCGCTCCCGCAAAACGCCTGAATCCCTTTCAGGGATTGAAACGTGCTGCCAATTCAAATAGGAGCGGCCCGATCAAGACCCGCAAAACGCCTGAATCCCTTTCAGGGATTGAAACCTCAGAGATCTTTAGTCTCAACGCTGATGAATTCGCCCGCAAAACGCCTGAATCCCTTTCAGGGATTGAAACGCCACCGGAGAAACAATTTGGGTGCGCGGACAACCCCCGCAAAACGCCTGAATCCCTTTCAGGGATTGAAACAGAAAGAACTCGAACCTTTGATTTGACAACGAACTGCCCGCAAAACGCCTGAATCCCTTTCAGGGATTGAAACACTAGCGCAATAGATTCTTCTATCCTTTGGTCGTTCCCGCAAAACGCCTGAATCCCTTTCAGGGATTGAAACAGGCGGGGACTGCACCATTACTCGCCACTTTGTGCCCGCAAAACGCCTGAATCCCTTTCAGGGATTGAAACCTACCTGGAAACTAAGAGAGATCAGGTGCGATCGCCCGCAAAACGCCTGAATCCCTTTCAGGGATTGAAACGCGCCATTTCAGGGAGCGCTGGTCGCAGGCGGCTCTCCCGCAAAACGCCTGAATCCCTTTCAGGGATTGAAACGATCGAATTTTCGGCAAACGTGCCAGCGGGCGATACCCCGCAAAACGCCTGAATCCCTTTCAGGGATTGAAACTCGCAATGTGCTCCATAAAGAGATCTTCGAACTGGCCCGCAAAACGCCTGAATCCCTTTCAGGGATTGAAACATTTTGATCCCTATCCTCACATCTTTAGAGCCGTGCCCGCAAAACGCCTGAATCCCTTTCAGGGATTGAAACCCGGCACTTGGTGAGAAGCCTGGCAGTATCAGGGACCCGCAAAACGCCTGAATCCCTTTCAGGGATTGAAACGGTCTCTTACTTCTCTCCTGAATTTTTGCTCTGTTGCCCGCAAAACGCCTGAATCCCTTTCAGGGATTGAAACTGTGCATATCCGGGTATTGTGCCGCGCCAAACTCCCCCCGCAAAACGCCTGAATCCCTTTCAGGGATTGAAACATCGATGCTTGCATAGCTGTACATGCCCTCAGTTTTCCCTCCCGCAAAACGCCTGAATCCCTTTCAGGGATTGAAACCTCCTTTTCCGGGCTTTTTGAGCGCTCTATAAAGAACCCCGCAAAACGCCTGAATCCCTTTCAGGGATTGAAACCGATCTGCCAGATGCCCCTTGGGCAATCCAATAATCCCGCAAAACGCCTGAATCCCTTTCAGGGATTGAAACAGTATACGGGTAGATAGCATTGCAGATGGGGCAGAACCCGCAAAACGCCTGAATCCCTTTCAGGGATTGAAACGGCTGTGGCAAAGACTCTGCGCTTGGTGGAGTCGCCCCGCAAAACGCCTGAATCCCTTTCAGGGATTGAAACAAACACTTGCATATCCTTTTTCTGGTCTTCCATGCCCGCAAAACGCCTGAATCCCTTTCAGGGATTGAAACTGATCGAGGCAACTTGGATCTCAATTTCGATATAGCCCGCAAAACGCCTGAATCCCTTTCAGGGATTGAAACAAGGGGCAACCCTCAAATTCAGAAATAACCAAAGCTCCCGCAAAACGCCTGAATCCCTTTCACTCGATGTTCAAGTTTTTGAGATCTGAGCCTGAAACCCTTGGTTTCTCGTTGATGATTCTACTTGGACAAGGTGCTAGAACCCTCATTCCACTGTTGAAAAGCTTTTCTCCCAGGGAAAACTTGAACATCGAGTTTCAGGGATTGAAACAGTGAGTATGAAACGTCAACTATTTTGACTGCTCTGCGGCAATTATTTTGGCTGGTTTTGCTGTGAGCTAGCAGATCGCTCTTGGGCGGACTGCTGACGGAAACTTTCGGCTTGGATTTCCAGGATGAGCGCATGGTGGTCGAAGCGATCGATAGCAGCAACGGTCATGGTTGGCTTCATAAAGATATCGTTCTAGGTACTGAAGGGATGGTTGCCTGTAATCATGCGACTTTTGAGTTCATAACGGTGGGCAATCAGTTCAAACAGAACTGAAGTCTCAGTTTGGTAACGAGTCATGAGCTAAGACCGATCGCACTGGAGTGACAGTGCTGCCAGCGCCGTGGGAACATGGGCGACAAGGGTAATTTGACCCTCAGGACTGCGAATCCAGCCCTGTGCCTCGATGGGAGCAGCGGCAACGTTAGAGAGGTCAGGCAAGGTTGAAGAGATCGCAGTACTTGAGGGAGGAGTGCCCAGATCCGAGGCGAGAGCTTCACCGAGCAAAGCAGCCGTGGGCGACTGGGGCAGTCCGCCTCGTCCGGTCAGGACAAATTCATCGCTGGGTGTCTCAGCGATCGCCCCCTCCTGCCCACAGACTTGGGCAATTTGGCGAGACGCATCCAGCAGGTTGGCGGGTAGGGCCACGAGTCCCTGGCTGGGATCAACGTCAGGGGTATTGATAATAATTTCACCGTCTAATCCGGCTTCAGAACTGGCGTTGATGTCGCTGAAATCAGTCAGGCGATCGCGCACCACAAGCCCTAGAATTCCTTGAGCAGTGATGGAAATTTGACCGCCATTGCCGCGATCGGCATTGGCCAAGATGTCATTATTTTCATTGGGCGTGGCAATCGCAAATCCATTATCGGCTTGGATAGTCACGTTACCGCCATCCGCTTGATTGAGGGCTTCAGCCGAAATTAAACTTTGATTGCGTAAGGTGAGTTGGCTAATTCCTTGCAATTGAATATTGGCTCCACCAATTCCAGTGGTCGTAGCAGTGAGGCGACCGCGATCGAGATTGATGCTATTGCTATTAATCTGCAAATTACCTGCCTGTCCTGTGCAATTTTCAATACAACTGGCGCGAATATCGCTATCACTCTGCACTGATAACTGACCTACATTGAGCCTGATCAGCCCACCCTGACCAGTGCCACCGCGATTATTAGCGGCGATCTCACCCCGATTTTCTACCAATAATATGGGTGTTGTAATATTCAATTGTCCAGCATTACGAAGTGCTCCCGGTTCAGCCGATACCCCAATTCCGCTGCGACCCACCGTTGCTGTAGCGTTTGGTGCGGCTCCACTAATGCGAATCGAATCTGAGCCATTGACAGTAACGCTGCCTCCCTGTCCTGCGTTACGGGCAACGGAGTTAATTTGTGCGCCCCCTAACACAGTCAGTTGGCGAGTGTTGATGGTCAAATCTCCAGCATTGCCATTGCCTGTGGGTTCCACCTGCGCCAGCAGCGCACTGGGAAAAAATTCGTTACCAAAGAAGGCACCGCCAATCAGTTCCACTGAGTCCGCAGCATTGATGATTAAGTTGCCCGCATCGCCTGCGCCAAAGGTGGAAGTCAAAATTTGTCCTAAATTTTCGGCAACGAGGCGATCGACCCGCACGATTAAATTGCCTGCATTGCCAACGCCATAGGTAGATGCAGAAATAGTGGCAATGTTACCAACGAACAACTGATTTGCCTCAATCAGCAATCTGCCCCCATTTCCTGTAGCAATGGCATTGATCTCTGAGGCTTCCGGTAGCCCCACATCGGCGGCTAAACTGGTGAGGCTGGCAGCGCTACTGCTACTGACTTCGACTGTATCGGTAGCAAACAGGCTGACGTTGCCAGCAGGTTCACTACTTAGAGTCGTTGAATTGAGTTGGCTTCCCTCTGTCAAGATAATATTGCGGCCTTGCAACTGCACGTCACTACCGCCGTTGCCACTGGCATCAACAAACGCTTCCTGCAAGAAGCGAATGTTCTGGAAGGTAGTGATGGAGCCATAACCGAAGCGCCAATCCGATTCTTGTTCGATAATTTCAACAATTTGATTTGCACCAACGCTACCTAGTTCAATTCGTCCCCGTTCCACAGCCACTCTGCCGCCCAAAAACGTGATTGAACCGCCAATTAATGCCAACGTTTGACCTGGTAGAACCTGTAATCCACCACTCGCTTCATCTACGATCGCCCCTGTGGTTGGATCGACGCGCGGCACTCTGGAGCGGTTCTCAATTCTGCCTGGAGATGAACCAAATTGCAAACCAATCGGCACACTCACGGTTAACAATGGAGCCGCTGTCGGATTCGTGGCACTAAACTCACTACCATCGCTAAACAGAATGCGATCGCCACTGGTTGCAATAAATGAACCACCAATGTTGAGGGCAGCATTTTCTCCAAAAATAACGCCATTGGGATTCAGTAAAAATAAATTTGCTGTACCATTTGCTCGAATCAATCCATCAATGCGAGACACCGATCGCCCTGTCACACGACTGAAGATAGTTTCAATCCCATCTGCATTATTAAAGTAAGCACTGCCACCCGTGGGCACAGAGAACCGATTAAAACTGTGAAATAAGTTATTGCCTACCGTTGTCCCGCCGGTGATTTCACATTGAGTGCAATTATCTGACACTCTAGACGGATTGGGCAAGGTAGTATCTGGAACAATTTGAGCCATCGCATGACCTGGAAGCAGCAGCGTAAAAACAAGGCTGGCGCTCAAACCCCAAAATCTGCGATCGCTACAGTTCATGCTGTCAATATCCCCTTTTAGATAAAATTTCCCAAACCTGAGAAACTGTTTGAAAGCTAGAGTATAGCTTAAGAGGAATTATGACAAGCGAAATTGATACAGTGCTTAGGAACGTGAATTAAATAAAACCCAAAACTTTTTATGGGAGGCGCGGCAAAGCTGCGCCTCCCATAAAAAGTTCGGTTTTATTTAATCCTTAGTGCTTATTCTCTGGGTGCCCCTGATGATTGCTGTTTCTTTTTGAGTCCAACCCAGCCCAACGTTCCTGCAATCATCAGAGCGATCGCTGTAGTTGGTTCTGGCACGTCTACAGGATGATTAATGATTTGCTCGATCGCTTCTGAATCTCGACCCAAGTTAATGTGAAGTATATTAGCTTGAAGAGCATCAACAGCTTCAATTTCAATAAAATCGAGCAAGTCAAGCGAGTTGACTAGAGCCTTTTGAAAGGTGGGTGGCAAGGCAACCACTGGGTCAAAGTCTGATTGAAAAAAATCTAGGCCCACTAGATTAAAACTGGCAACCGTTCCCGGTGGGCGTGTTGTTATTCGCTCTTCTGTGTTGACTATTGGGAAAGGATCTTCTGAAGAAGGATCGGGAGGGACAATGATGAACTCCAGGTAACGTTCCTCATATGGAACTGGAGAGACCAGCCGAAAGTCAACAGAACTGCCATTAATGGACGTGATTAAATCTAGAGTTGGGATTTGGCGAGTGATTCTACCACAAGGAACCGAGAAATCGAAGAAACTAGAGTTTTCTACTTCTCCAGAGAAGGAATATTGTTCGATCGCTCCTTTGAAAAGGCCTGAGTTGGGCGATGGGTCGGCATCTAAAATAGCTCTGCCATCACTGGTTTCAGTTGTGAGAACGAAGTTAATATTGGATCTTGCACACCGAGCATTAAAAGATGAGCCGAAAGAAAATGGCTTTTTACCAGCTGTGGCTGAATCTGCTAAGCTAACGATCAGAGTGATGGTGGAGAGAGCGATCGCTCCTGTTAACCGATGAAATGTATGTTGGTACATGGTAGTTGGTGATAAATCATCTAAAGTATGGAGAAACAAATAATCAGATATGGGCAGATGCATTATGGTGAAAACATTTTCTATGCAGAAGCTTAGACGACTGTAACAAAGGGCTTAAACAAGGGGCTGAAGCCCCTTGTCTAAGTGCGCTTTTGCCATCCGATTAAACTGAAAGCACCGACAAGCAGCATCGCTGCAATTGTGCCTGGTTCAGGGACATCAACGGGTTGATCAATCGCATTGTCTACAGCGATCGGATCAAACAAATCCAGATAGAAAACTTGCTGATTGGCATCTGGGCCAAAAGGGGGTCGAATTGTATCAATGAAATCCAGCAACGCCAGAGAATTCGTCAGGCTATTTTGAATTTTGGGAGTCAGCGGAATTCCAGCATTGGGATTAAATCCAGACATGAAATAATTTTCATCCACGCCAAACTCAATCGAAAACCCGGTAATCGAACCAGGAGGAACGGTTTTAGTGCTTTCTTGTGTGCCGAGAACGATAAAAGGAGGTCGTCTGGGGTCATTCGGCAGTTCAAGGATGACATCCTTGAATCGAATTTCATATGGGTCAGATGCAATTAATGAATAACTCACCGAATTGCCAAACACACGAGTACGCAAATCAAGCGATGGAATATTAACGGAGGTTTCATCGCAGGGAGCAGAAATTCTGTCTCCTAGATCGCTGGTTAGAGAAAATAAATCGTCATCAATATCGCCGCCCGATGAGCGCTTAAACAGGGAGAAGCCTTGCACTGCTCCCTTAAAAAGACCGGAGTCAGGTGACGGATCGGTATCGACAATGGGCGTACCATCAGTGGTTTCACTGCTAAGAGTAAAACCGACATTCCGACTGAAACAAAAAGCAGAAGCAGAAGAGCCGAAAGAGAAGGTTTTTTTTCTGGCGATCGCTTTATCTGCCCAAAAAGCAAATGTAGTTGCAGTCAGGAGAGCGATCGCTCCAATTGAATAAAATAATTTAATGTTACGCATTGCGGCTATATCCTTGGGGTTACAAGAAATAAAGGATGTAGCTGCGCCCTATCTATTGAATTCAGTTTGTCATCTAGTGGTATTGAAGTTATATATTATACCGAGTCACATGAGATGAAAAGCAAATCTGGATTTTCTTCAGTATTATTACAGAATTCTTCACATCTGTTACTGATTGATGAAGCGACATCTGAGCATTGGGATAAGTTGGATAGAGAACCACAGAGGCACAGAGAGCACAGAGGTCTACCCTAAAGGGTTTTAAGACTGTTTTATACCAATCGTTAAAAACCAAATACAAATTATCTGGTTCTGGTTTTCTTAGAATTGGTATTACTCAGGAGTGACCTCAACTAAGGGTTGATCAATCACCTGAGCCAATCCAACCGACGTTAAAAGCGCTTGCCATTGACTCAATAGTTGGGGATCAGTTGGATTCGATCGTAGTTGGGCAGCTAGTGAGGCGATCGCTTCATGCCAAATTCCGGCTTCAGCAAAAATTTGTGGGCGATCGTTCTCTCCTGCTTGCTGTAATTGTTCAGTCAAAGTAACTTCCGCTTCTACTCGCTGAACTCCTGCACTGGTAAAGACATCTTGTAATCGATCATTGGCGACACAGACAAGGGAGATATACCACTGATAGGTTTTACCCGCTTCTAGCGGGGGAGCCGTTTCCGGTAAGGTAAAGCTGACAATTCCAGATGTTTCAGGCAGAGGAATCGTGGCTTGATAAATGTCGGTATCGTGATCGTCTTGAATCAGAATCTCGGCGGTTGGGCTGTTGGTACGGGGGATGTACCAGAAAAAGGTAGGATGGCTTGCGGTCGTCAACCCCAGACTGGCTACAGGGGTCAGAGCCGTCAGTTGGCTAGACGCACGCAAGCAGCCGCCTCGACTGGCACCGCCCACGGTTCTGGGTGGGGCCCCGCGATTGGGGGGACGAAAGATCTGACTGATGAGTTGCGCTGCTGAGGATGAAGCAGTATCGAACAGTGGTGAGGCTGGTGTAGGAGGAGCGATCGCTACTAGCTCGACCCCTAAAGTCGTAGAGAATAATAAAGCCTGAAATAGTTTTTTGAGCATAAAATGAACTTCTCAATGCAAACCTGCATCTCTTGAACCGCGTGGTGTCTAAAGTGATACAAGCTAAGCGAAACTAGTAACAAAACCGATCCAACCAATCAAATTTCTCGACAAAATCGCCCTGAGACCCTTAATTTATCACATTCAGCTATGTGGATCTAGCTATTGGTGAGCTATACTTTGCCAGGGAGTAGAAATTACTTTTTCGATGAGGTAGAAATGAGGGAGAACTTTGACCCTGGTGATGCCGTTGATTCGACTCACGTTTACAGCCGAGGACATTGAGCAACTGCATTACG
>Ga0224723_1000206_pt1 | contig 40766 bp, 36 predicted proteins | sample Balambano_FR2_Me_FD_161647 | JGI IMG/M metagenome (GOLD analysis project Ga0224723, IMG submission 161647) | Freshwater sediment microbial communities from Lake Towuti, South Sulawesi, Indonesia - Balambano_FR2_MetaG | ecosystem: Environmental > Aquatic > Freshwater > Lake > Sediment | place... | reverse complement strand
GCGGGAATTGTCGCACAAACACTGAATAATCTTGGTCTGGAAGTGCAGGGCGGCGTCGGTAAAACAGGCGTGGTCGCTATTCTCGAAGGCGCACATGATGGTCCAACCGTGTTGGTACGTGCAGATATGGATGCGCTGCCTATCCACGAAGAAAATCACACCGATTATGTTTCGCAAACGCCGGGTAAGATGCACGCTTGCGGACATGATGGGCATACGGCAATTGCGCTGGGAGTCGCTGAAATACTCACGCCATTGAGAGATCGCATTCAGGGGCGAATAAAGTTCGTGTTTCAACCCGCGGAGGAGATCGGGCAGGGCGCAAAGGCAATGGTTGACGACGGTGTACTCGATCAGCCGCGTCCGGAAGTGTCCGTCGGGCTGCACTTATGGAATAGTCTGCCGACAGGTGTGGTTGGCGTTGCTGATGGACCGGTAATGGCAGGGGCATCCAAATTTTCGGCACGAATTACAGGACGTGGTGGACACGCCGCCTCCCCGCACATGACGGTTGATCCCGTCGTCTGCGCGGCACAGGTGATCAGCGCGTTTCAAACGATTGTCAGCCGTAATGCCGACCCGTTCGACAGCGCGGTCATCTCCGTGAGCGCTGTGAACGCGGGCGAAACCCACAATGTTATTCCCCAGTATGCTGACTTGCAGGGGACCGTTCGCTTTTTTCGGGATGAAGTGCGTGATTTGCTTGTGCAGCGTATGAAGGACGTGATGGAATTTGTTACCAGAGGTATGGGCTGTTCAGGCGAAATCAGTTTTGATCATCTGACCGTGCCTGTCATCAATGACCCGGATGTGAGCGCACAACTGCGCTCACGATTTGATCCTGTTGTCGGTAAATCAGGGTTGGATGAGACGGTGCGGACTATGGGCGCGGAAGATGTGGGGATGTTCATGAGTGATATTCCTGGCATGTACTTCTTCGTCGGCGCACAGGATAAGACGGCGGAAGCTTATTATCCTCATCATCACCCGCGTTTCAGCATTGACGAAGACGCGCTGCCGCTTGGCGTAGCCCTGTTGTCTACGGCGGTGGCAGCGTACGTGCTGCCGGAGGAATAAATTGTGCCGGTGCAATCCGTCTTTCAGTGGAAGGATGGGCGCGGCTGGCTCGTCTTTGCGGGGTCGGCGGATAGTGATATTCGCGGCATGGCGCTTAATCGCGGCGCTGCCGACGGCGGGGTTGCGTGTGTTGCGATCAGTAAAGCCCTGAACAGTGCCGATTACCTGCTGGATGATCTTGAGGATTTGGGCGCTCCATCAGGCTATATTGTTGACCTGAATTCAGAGGATGATGCGCTTATCAGCGCGAAGCTCGGAGAGGCGGGAATCATTGTCATCACAAGTGATCAAAGCCCGAATCAGGTGCGTTCAGCATTGGTAGGGACAGCGCTTGACGCTGTCGCTGCTGCCTATGCCAACGGCGCGATCATTTTGTGCGAGGGCAGCGCAGCGGCAGTGTTTGGCGAATGGCTGTGGGATAGGGACAAGGGATTGATCCCCGCTTTTGCATGGCTGCGACAGACGTTCATTGTGTTCGGCGATGACGCACATGATGCGGGTGAATTTGCCCGTGACGCTTTACGAGAGTATCCTGCCGCGATTGTGCTTGCGCTTGCAAATCACGCGGCAATTGCATTAGGTGGCGATGGTCAAATCGAACCGTGGGGTAATCAGCGGGTGACGATTGGGCTTGGCTCGGCATATCAGGGGGGAACATAGATGCCGGCGACGATATTGATCGGGGCGCAGTGGGGCGACGAAGGGAAGGGGCGCGTTGCCGACTGGCTTGCAGCACAGTCTCAGGTAGTGGCGCGATATGCGGGCGGCGATAACGCCGGACATACCGTATATGTAGGTGATCGGGTGTTCAAGCTGAACCTGATTCCGTCTGGTGTACTGCATTCGCATGTCGTCTGTGTGCTGGGTAATGGCTTGGTTATCAACCCGTTGAATCTGCTGCGGGAGATGGATGAACTGCGTGGTCTGGGTGTGGAGATCACACCAGATCGTGTGATCGTTAGCTCACGGGCGCATATTATTTCTCCCGCCCATATTGCGCTGGATAAAGCAGCGGAGCAGGCGCGGGGCAAGGATAAAATTGGCACGACGCTTCGTGGCATTGGTCCGGCGTACATGGATAAGACCGGGCGTACTGGAATTCGCGCCGGTTTGATGCACGATCCGGAGGCATTTGCCGATGCGCTATATGCCCAGATTGAAGCTGCTAACGTGCAGCTTGCCGTTCGGGGTTTAGTGCCATTGAACGCGCAGGAAAGCGCTGAAGTGTATATTGATGCGGCGATGCGCCTGAAACCCTACGTGCGCGACACGTCACATTATATAAACCAGCGTTTGGCGGAAGGGGCGCAGGTTTTGTGCGAAGGCGCTCAAGGGACATTGCTCGATATTGATCACGGGGATTACCCCTTTGTGACCAGTTCCTCGCCGACGGCAGGAGGAGCGCTAATCGGATTGGGTTTCGGACCTCGTCATGTTGAGCGTGTGGTTGGGGTTGCCAAAGCCTATGCCACACGTGTAGGGTCGGGCCCGATGGTGACGGAGCTTGACGACGCGATCGCCGAGCGCTTACGCGGCACCGGCGAACATTTCTGGGATGAATTTGGCACGGTCACACGCCGCCCTCGCCGTTGTGGCTGGCTGGACTTGGTCGCGCTGCGTTACGCATCTCAGGTAAGTGGTTTCACAGAACTCGTTTTGACGAAACTGGATATACTCAGCGGGTTTGAAACGATTGGAATTGCCACTGCCTACGAAATCAATGGCGAGCGTGTTGAAGACATGCCCAGCACGATATGGGAACTGGTAAGTGCAAAGCCAGTCGTCGAGATGCTGACCGGTTGGGAGGAGTCTTTAGGAGAAATTCGGAAACCTCAAGACTTGCCCACTGCTGCACGTAGGTATATTGAACGTGTATCAGAACTTTGCCGCGTCCCTATCCGCACGGTGAGTGTGGGACCGGAGCGCGACCAACTGGTTCACTTTTAGGGGAATATTTCCCTCATGGTAGACTCAGGTGTGTATCAATACGAGATGGAATCGCCGGTGACCTACCCGCCGCGCCGTGTGGTTTCGCTCGTGCCGAGTATCACCGAGTCGCTGTTTGATCTGGGTGTTAGGGATCGTCTGATCGCGGTTACGGATTACTGTGTGCGACCTGCTGAAGAAGTCGCAAGGCTGCCGCACATCGGCGGGACGAAAAATCCGAATATTGAACAGATCATCGCGCTCAGCCCTGAATTAGTTTTCGCCAATCAGGAGGAAAACCGCCCGGAGGATGTTGAGCAGTTACGGGCGGCAGGAATAGCCGTGTGGGTGACATTTCCGCGCAGTGTGCGCGATGCGTTTAACATCCTTTGGAATATCATGCACATTTTTGACGAGGCGGGATTAGTCGAGCGAGTAAGGGCAATGGAATGGACATGCGACTGGCTGGAACGTCTGGATGAGAGCCGCCCGCGCCGCACACCTGTTTTTACCCCGATCTGGCTTGACCCGCTGATGACATTTAACACCGAAACCTATATACATGATTTACTGCGCGTATGCGGCGGCGATAATATTTTTGCTGACCGCGAACGCCTGTATCCGTTAGAGGCTGATCTTGGCGAACGCCTTCCTTATGCAGCCGATGATCCGCGCATTGCAGGGCGGGATACGCGCTATCCACGTATCACGCTAGATGAAGTAGAATCCGCACAGCCCGAAGTAATTCTGCTGCCGGATGAACCATTCGCATTCAGTGAGAAGCATGTCTCAATTTTTTCATCACTGGATATCCCGGCTGCGAAAAATAGTCGAATCTTTCTGGTAAATGGATCCTTACTTACCTGGCATGGGACACGGATTGCTCATGCGTTTAATGAACTACCCAATTTGCTTTCCGTTGATGAATTCACAGAACCCTGAAAAGAGTCACACTAATGCCCGCCCAAGACCTTTCTTTGATGAACAACATCGTCCACGACCTGAAAGCTCCAATTACAGCCGCCAAAGGCTTTATTGAGCTTATTCAGATGAAAGGCAAACTAAACGCCGATCAGGTGCATTATAGCCAGCGAGCAACACAGGCTCTGGAACACATGGAAGAGATGGTCAACGGGCTGCTTGACATTGCCTGGATCGATTCAGATCGGCCACTCGACATTTTTGAAACCGACCTCAACCGTTTGATCCAGAATATTGTAGAGATGCTGGCAGGGCAGGCGGAATATGGACAGGTTCAGCTTATAGCGCCGCGCTCTCGCAAAGCGCTGGATGTAGAGGCGGACTCACGGCGCCTCGAAAGCGCAATTCAGAACTTGCTTAGTAACGCGATCAAGTATAACAAGCCCGGTGGCGAAGTCCGCGTTACGCTCAAAACCAAACGCCACCAGATTGTTCTGACGGTGGAAGATACGGGCAAGGGCATTCCGCCAGAAGATTTGCCTTATATCTTCGACCGCTATTATCGAAGTCCACGTGATGTCATTTCGCCCGTTAAAGGCACAGGCTTGGGCTTGGCAATCACTAAAACGATCATCGAGAAACATGGCGGCAATATTGCCGTAGATAGCACATTAGGTCAGGGGACGGTCTTCACAATTATGCTTCCGCGCTGGCAGGCATTCTCTCAAAGTGCCGAATCTGACTCGAATATCAGCGAGGTCGAGCCAGCAACGATGCCGCATATTGAATCGCAGCCCACCATGGAGGCGCGGTTGGATGAAGAATCAGCCGATGGGGTAGACGACGAGGTTCAGGAGCCTGAGACAGTTAAGGAGTTTGTGGCGGATCACCCCCTTCATGATCCAGATCACCCATTATGATGCAGCTGTCTTGCAGACGGTTGTGATAAAGAGTACAATTGCCGCATAATTTTCTCGTAGAGATACTGGTAAACATGGAGGTCTTCCGTGAGGCGGTTGATCATTTTTGGTGTACTGCTCATCCTGCTTATCATCGGCGGCGGACTGACGGCTCAACTGGCGACGGGCAACGTTAGCGTTATTTTACCCGTACTCACAACGACTCAAGTTTCAGACGCCTCAACGATGGTGGTTGAACCGTGGAAGGCGGAGCAGTTATTCATGCTGATTTCGTTTATCCTTATCAACGTGATTGGCATTGGCGTAACGCTGGCAATAATCTTTTGGTTGCTGGATCGCAGCTATCAGAATACTACCCTTAAAGAGACGGGAAGCGTGACCAGCGTGGGGACTACCATAGAAATCAAGAACGCGGATAAGGTGAGCTTACCCGCTAAGAGTGAGTAACGAGTCGAAATCTGGAGTATTGGTCAACAGGGATGAGGCGATCTCGCTGGTTTATCGGCTTGGCGCTCACAACGGCGTTCTTAACGATTGGACTTATTGTATTTGGCGCTGTCGTTCGCGTAACAGATTCTGGTCTAGGCTGTGGCAATGACTGGCCCCTCTGTCACGGTACGATTTTCCCGCCGCTGGATAATTTGACTGCATGGATTGAATGGCTGCATCGCTTGTTCGCGGCTTTGATTGGCGTATTCGGGCTGGTAACGCTTGGCGTTGCGATTTATGCCTATCGCAAGGGTAATCGCCCCGTGTTGTACATGACGATTATCGCGGCGGTGCTGTTCATGGTACAGAGTTTGCTGGGGGCGGTAGTTGTGGTGCTGGATTTGCCACCGACATTTGTTACGCTCCATTTAGGCACAGCAATGCTCCTGTTAGGGGCGCTGCTCACGGCGGCGCTGATGGCAGCCTATCAGCCGAAACAGCATTATCGGTCAGATGGTTTTACCATGCTCACGTACATCACTACGGCATTGTCTCTGGTGATTATTCTGACAGGGGCGCTGGTACGCGGCAGTGGCGCGACTCTGGCATGTCTGGATTGGCCCTTATGTAATGGTGCCATCTTGCCTGTGCAGCAGGGGCAGTGGGCAATGATCCACATGTTCCACCGATTCGCTGTCGCAGCCTTTGGCGTGACGCTGATTTTGCTGGTCTGGTCGGCATTCAAAAATCGCCCGACTCGTACTCAGCGCTGGTTAGCGGTTTGCGCTTTCGCCGCTTATCTGACGCAGGCAGCCATCGGCGCGGCATTTGTGCTGACAACTGCTGCCCCGTTGTGGGGAGCGCTGCATGTGTTGTTTGCCGCCTTGACGTGGGCGCTGCTCGTCTCGTTAAGCGTTATCGAAACGCTCAATACCCGTGAAAGGTTTTCACAGACCGAATGGCAACCTCAATCCGAACCCGCGCTCAACTAGACAAGCGGGGTTTCTGGACAACCGTTCGCACGTATCTTGAACTGACCAAGCTGCGAATTGTCCTGCTGCTCCTGTTTACAACCGTTACAGCGATGATCGTTGCCGCGAACGGCATTCCCTCACCCCTGATCGTTATCCCAACACTGCTCGGCGGTGCGCTGTCAGCGGGCGGGGCAAGCGTTATCAATCAGTATCTAGACCGTGATATGGACGCACAAATGTCCCGCACGGCGCGTCGTCCGATACCATCCGGGCGCGTGAAGCCGATCAACGCCCTGCTGTTTGGTCTTGGTTTAATAGCCTGGTCAAGTTTCATTCTTTGGGTGTTTGTCAATCCGTTAACGTCACTGCTGGCGCTTGGCGGTGCAGTGTACTACGTCGTTATCTACACCATGCTGCTAAAACGCAATACCGTCCTGAATATTCTCATAGGCGGTGGGGCAGGGGCAATGCCGGTTCTGGTTGGCTGGGCGGCAGTGACGGGCAGCCTGAGTTTTGAACCATTTCTGCTGTTTGCAATCATCTTTTACTGGACGCCGCCGCATAGCTGGGCGCTGGCGCTGCTGATCAACAAGGATTACGCTGCCGCAAAAGTGCCGATGATGCCGGTTGCACGGGGAGAAGCGGTCACACGCCAGCAGATTATGTGGTACTCGGTGCAACTCGTCATTCTGACCATTCTGCCTGTGTTGTTTGGCATGTTTGGCGCTATTTACCTGTTAGCTGCGATTGCACTGGGAGGTGGCTTGCTTTACTATGCCTACCAATTGATCCAGAAAAAAGACGGTGCCGCCGCGAAGAAAATGTACAAATACTCGACGATGTATCTGGCATATCTTTTTATGGCGATGATTATTGACGTACTTCTCCTCTAGCTGAGCAAATTCATGCAAACTGAATCACAACAAACTCCAAAGTCTCGTAACAACCTGCTCGTCATTGTCGCACTTGTGCTGCTTGTCGCCATATCAGCTGGCTTTCTCGTCCTGTTCATTAGTTTCCAGAATACCTCGAATGATCCAACGCCATCGGCGCAGGAAGTTGAAGAACTGGCGGCGGCACTGCTGGCGATAGGTGTTCCTGAACGTGGCGAAACGCTGATTGTGGACTATGGATGTACGACCTGTCACCGCACCAGTGTCTTGAATCAGATTGCGCCGTCATTTTCGGGAATCGCTGAACGCGCCGCGCAGGAAGCGCCTCCTCTCTCCGCACCCGCCTATATCTATCAGTCCATCACAAGCCCTGCCGCGCATGTGGTGGAAGGGCATAACAACATCATGCCGCAGGATTACGGGCAGCGGTTAAGCGAACAGGAATTTGCTGATATTCTCGCTTATCTGATGACGGCTGACGCGCAGTAGAGCGTCGTCATGAATCTGGATGCGTTCACGCTGTCAGCCGTGGCGGATGAACTGCTCGACGTTATTATCGGCGGGCGCGTTCAGGACTCAGTGGCAGTGGATGAAACCACGATTGGCTTGGAAATTTATGCCAGCCATCAACGGCACTATCTGGTATTGAGTGCCGACCCCCAAATGCCGCGTATTCACCTCGCGCCAGATAAATTACGACGTGGTTTGCCCAAGCCATCACAGCTTGGGCTGCTCTTTCGACGCATGGTTGAAGGTGGCTTGATTGCCCATGTGAGCCAGCCAGAATGGGAGCGACTCCTCATTCTCGACGTTCAAGGTGCGGAAGGCGATGTGCAGATCATCATTGAGCCGATGGAGCGCCGAAGCAATCTGCTGCTGGTGAAAGAGGGCATTATTCAGGATTGCCTGCGGCGTGTGAGCGCACAGGAAAATCGTGTGCGCGTTAGCCTGCCGAACCATCCTTATCAGCCACCGCCCGCTCAGATGGGGAAACTCAACCCATTTGAAGTGACCCAGACGGATATTGGTGGGCTGTTCATGAGAAACGACGATCCAAAGCGAAAGGCGCAACAGGTATTGACGACGGGCATACTTGGTATCAGCCCGCTGGTTGGACGCGAGATTGTTTATCGTTCAGCGGGAAGTGGGGACGCAAAAGCAGATGATGTGTCTGTTGATAGAGTGTTTGTGGAATTCCAAACCCTGATCTCGCCTTTAGAGCGGCGCGAATGGCGGGTAGGGATCGCTGAAGGTGAACGCGGAGCGCGGGCTTTTAGCGTATATCCGTTGAGAAGTATTCCTAATTGGCGCCCGCTCAATAGTATCAGCGAAGCGCTGGCATGGTTCTATCATATGCCGCAGGGCGCGGATACCTATAACGCGGCGAAAGAACCGATCCGCCAAGCGCTCCATGAGGCGCAGGCAAAACTCTCAGCCAAAATCGCATCACTGCAAAAATCCCTTACCGACGATGCGGAACGGGAAACATTGCGTCAGAGCGGAGAGCTCATCCTCGCCTATCAGTATGCACTTATTGCGGGACAAACGGAGTTACGGGCGGTTTATGATGAGGCAACGCCTGAACTGGTTATCGCTCTGGATAGCAGCCTGACGCCTCTGGAGAATGCTCAACGCTACTTCGAGCGTTATAACAAGGCAAAGCGGGCGCTTGAGGATGTGCCAGCGCTCTTGAGCGATACGAAGGCAGAACTCGCCTTTGTCGCGCAGCTTGGTACGGATTTAGAGCTTGCCGCCAACTGGCCCGAAATTGATGAGGTTCAGCAGGCGCTGCAATCTGCGGGATATTGGAAAGGGAAACCCGTGCCACGTTTGGGCGGTGGCAAGAGCGCTCCGCTTCGTGTGACGGCGCCCGACGGCTTTGTGATCTGGGTCGGGCGAAACAGCCGCCAGAATGAACAGGTCACCTTTGAGAAGGCAAGCCCCGCTGACCTCTGGTTGCACAGTCGAAATATCCCCGGAGCGCATGTCATTATCAAGTTTGATGGGCGTAAAATTCCCGATTCGGTGATTGAATGGGCGGCGGCACTGGCAGCTTATTACAGCGCGAAGCAAAACGAGTTTCGTGTGGATGTGGATGTGACCGAGCGCCGCCACGTCAGGAAGATGAAAGGTGGTGGGCAGGGGATGGTGATTTATCGGAATGAAACAACCCTCAGTGTGCAACCGCGAAACGAATAAACTTGATGTGTATGGAAGTGTTAACGAATAGCACTTTTGTCAATCTCCCGAAATATGAAATCTCGTATACAGTGTGAGTAGTATTGTTGAATGATATTTGAGGTTCTTGCTGATATGACTCGCCTGATTCGACTGGTTGCCTTTTGTCTTTTGAGCTTACTCGTCGTAAGTCTGCTGCCGCAACAGGCTGTGTTTGCAGCCGCAATCGTCGTCAATACCCTTGTTGATGAGGATGTCAATAACGGTACGTGTTCGCTTCGTGAAGCGATCACTGCGGCGAACACAAATGCCGCTTATCGCGGCTGCTCGGCGGGCAGCGGCACCGATACGATTACCTTCAGCGTCAATGGGATCATTAACTTGACAGGTATGCTGCCGATTGTACGATCTAACATTAACTTTCAGGGTCCTGGTGCAGCGAACCTGACCATTCGCCGTAACACTGGCGGGAATTACCGCCTGATGTGGATTTACGATCCTAACCTGACGATCAATATTTCCGATTTGACGTGGAGCAACGGACGAACCATTGGCGCGGTGTGCGGTGGTGCGGGTATCTACAATAGCCCCGGCACCACGATGACTGTAACCAACAGCGTGTTCAGCTTCAATCATGCGGATTGCAGCGGTGGCGGCATCTTCAATGCGGGCATTCTCACTGTCACAAATTCGACATTTTCTAATAACGACGGCGGTTTTGAGGGGGAAGGCGGGGCGCTGTTCAATAACTATGGCGGCACGATGACCGTCATCAACAGCACGTTTACGTCAAATCAGGGGCGGATCAACGGCGGTGCGATTCACAATCACGCCAGTACCTCGATTTACAACAGCACGTTTAGCGGCAACTACGCGGGTGATGAATGCCCGACCTGCAATCCACCTGTGATCGCCTCCGGTGGCGCGATTACCAATTACCCCGGCACACTGTATATTGAGAACAGTACGCTTACGGCGAATACGGGCGGTGGGATTGTCAGCCAGGGGACGGCAACACTGGCAAACAGCACGGTTGTCTTTAATACCGCAGACCTTGTCGGCGGGATCGGCAATGCCGCAGGCACGACCTTCAATATCCGCAACAGCATTATTGCGGGAAATACGCAGGGAACAGGCGGTACAGACCTCTATGGAGTGTTCACATCGCAGGGCTATAACATCGTCGGAACGCTGGGCATTCCTGGCTCGTCAACTATCACCGGCACAACAACAGGCAATCAGGTTGGCGTGTCTATGGCGAGTATCAACCTGAGCGCCTTACAGAACAATGGCGGCCCGACATTGACTCATATCCCACTGGCGGGCAGTATCGCTATAAATAGAGGTAATCCGAATTTTCCGTCACCGCCAAATCCCGCGACGGATCAGCGAGGGGTGGCGCGTGTACAGAACTTGCGCCTTGATGTAGGGGCAGTCGAGACAAATCTGCCGACTGCGAATGTCAACCTGCTGTTCGATGGCGCTTTTAGCTATGGATTGACCTACTGGGCGACGTTTGGGGATATCTATGCACAGGTCAACAATGGTGTTTTGAATATCGCACATTGGCCCGGCACGCAGGATACCGGATTCTACCAATACAGCCCGTACAGCGCTCCAAACGGCGGCACCTTCTCGTTCAGCTTCGACATCGGTTTAAGCTCATCGGTTTTCCGAACGGTCAATTTCGTCATCAGTGATCCACTGTGGCAGGATGTTCGCAACTGCTTCCTGACCATCCCACCAAATCGCCCTCTGGCGCGGTACGAAATGCGTTTCCGTGTTTTGCAGGATTGGTCAAATATCGTTGTGCGTGGTTATGTGTTGCAGGCAAACGGCAACCCCGCCGTGCTGCTGGACAATCTCGATCTGCGCTTTGTGCCGGGTCTTGCAGTTTCCGGCAATGTGCAGTGTCCAACGATTTCATGAATGGAGTGGTAGGTTATTCAACGGTGTTGAATGACCCGCCGCGCAGCTTCCAGAACAGCGCGGGCAGGAATCTCACGCACGCACGGGTGATATTGAGGCGGGTCACCGCGCCAGTCGAGAATACGGCAGGCGCGGCAGGCAATATCTGACGTGATTACAACATGCCTGTCAGGATCACCCCACGGCATGAATTCAACAGGATCAGCAGGTCCGAACAGCGCCACAGTCGGGGTATGTACCGCACAGGCGAGGTGTATCGGTCCGTTGTCTGGTCCGAGAACGAGTAGGGCGCGTTCATATACGGCAGCCAGTGTTCCAATATGGGTCTCGCCTGCCAATGAGATCGCTTCCTGACGCATTTTTGCCGCAACACTCTGAACTAGCGGGAGTTCGCTATCACTCCCGGTCAGAATAATCATTGCGTTGTATTGCTCCGCCAATGTATCGGCGACGAATGCCCAATCCGCGCTGTTCCATAACTTTGCCGCCGCGCCGGAACCTGGATGAATGATGATCAAGTCCTGCCCTGACGGAACCCCGCACTCCCCAAGAAAACCCGCTACCCAATCCCGATCCGGTTGCTGCACATTGAATTGAAGCTGTAACTCCGCCTGTGGCGGCAAGTCCCGTTTCAGTGCGAGTGCTATCACGCGGGCATTTTGTAGCACGGCATGTTCGTGGCGCAGCACAGTTCTTGTCGTTAAGAACGGAGTGGTTTCAGGTAAGTCATAGCCAATACGGCGGGGGATACCCGCTAGATAAGCAACGAGAGCGCCCCACCAGTGATCTGGGCGCAAAATAATCACCATGCTGTAACCGACTTTTCGCAATCGCTGCGCGGTTTGCACGGCTAACCAATAGGGCGAGATTACATGATCACTCAGTGTGCGGCTGAAACCAGGAAAGGGTAGGGTAAGCGCGAGGTCAATATCCGCATTGTTTTCGATGACAGCCGCCGACCATCCGCCAACCAGTACGTGAATCTCTGCGTTTGGCAATGCGGCTCGCAAAAAATGGATAGCTGGGGTTGTGAGCAGAATATCCCCAAGATGATCAGGGCGGATGAGTAATATCCGCTCACGTTTGCGCGTTCTTTGCTGAGGAAGTGGGAGGATGGCAACACTGTTCACAAGTTGGCGACGTAACTGATGCCTGAAGCCAGTCTGGTGAAAGGCATGTGCCATAGCGATATTGCGCTGTTCCAGCGCTTTTCTATCCACGTGCCACGCTCTGATAAATTTGCATAAGACAGGGGATGAGAATTGACCAGTCATAGCTGGTTGTAACTGCGACCTTAGCAGCTGCACCGAGCGTTGCGCGTTCATCCGGATTTGCCAGCAAGCGCAGGCAGGCTTGTGCGAAATCCGCCGCATTTTCCGCCATAATCATCGTTTTCAATGCCTTAGCGGATAAGCCCGATGCTGCTGTTGGAGTGGCGACAATCGCGCAGCCCGCCGCCATTGCTTCGAGTAGTTTAAGGCGTGTGCCTGCGCCCATCCGTAACGGGGCGATATAGACCTTCGCACCATGTAAGTAGGGGAGAACAGATGGCACCCAGCCGGTCAATTCAATCTGAGGGCTGGCGCTGAGGTCGGCAAGACTAGCATGGGGCTTCTGACCAACAATATAGAGTTTTGCCTGTGCCGTTCGCTCCAAAATTTGTGGAAAAATGTCGTTGTTGAACCACACCATGGCATCTATATTCGGGCGATAATCCATTTTTCCAGTGAAGACCAGCGCGTCCTCCGCCAGATCGAGAGGCTGAGAATTACTCACATAATCAGCCACCGTAATTCCATTTGGAACAACGGAAACATGCTTGTCCGCACGAAACTCGTGCAAAACTGCTGCGTCTTCCTGCGATACCGCGATCACCGCATCCGCCCGTGTGCAGATTTCGCGCTCGAACGCTGTCAGGCGTCGCGTTTGTTCCCGCGAATAAAAGGCAGCGGGTAAGCGTTTGAGCGTTCGCGTCTCCACCTGTGCAATACGACTTTGTAAGGCAAACTCTGCATTATGCGCGTCGTAAATGTGCTTTGCCTGAGGCTGGAGCGACTGCGCCTGTTGCAGGTAAATCGCCATTTCCAGCCCTTCGTACTGGATGATGTCAAAGGGTATTTCCTGTAATATTTTCGTAAGCTGGCGACGCATTGCCTCACTTTCCAGTCGGCGAGCAAGATCGGGTTGATTTGATAAACCCAGGGTCTGCAAGCGTTGAGTCGCACTGCGTGATGGGGCGGGTACGGTATAAATTGTCTTGCAGTATCCCGTTAGAGGATTTTCCTCCACTTCAACTGTTTCTTGCTGAAATGCGAGTAAATGAAGTTCTGGCGCTGTGGGCTGTTGGGCTAACCCTTGCAGCAAGCCATAGACTCGCAGGGGGTTACCACTGTGAGGCGGGTACGGATACGATGGGGCAAGAAACAGGATACGCATTTATACAAGAGTCTCATAAACATGAAGTGCAGTTTCGGCGGTCTTTTGCCAAGTGAAGTTCGCTGCCCGTGTTCGCCCCGCCGCCTGCTGTGCCTGCCGCCACTCGCTATCTTGAAGAGCGCGAAGCATGGCACTTGCAATCTGATCAATATCTTCAGGTTCGACTTGTAATCCAACATTCCCAACTACTTCGGGCAGGGAGGAGCGATTGCTGACGATTGGCACCGTTCCGCTTGCCATAGCTTCCAGCGCAGGCAATCCAAATCCCTCATAAAAAGAAGGCGTGACCAACGCAATTGCTTCATGATACAGCGTTGGCAGCGCGTCTCGCGGAATATCTTCAAGCAGCCAGATATATGGCGTCAATTTGAGTGTATCAATCGTGTTCAGGCTTTCTTCATAGAGCCAGCCTCGCGTTCCAGCCAGAATCAACGGCGGCGCATCCGCAAGTCGGGTGCGAACACGGCTGTATGCCTCCAGCAAGCCGATGATGTTCTTGCGCGGTTCAAATGTTCCCAGAAATAACCAGTATATCTCTGGCAGGTGCAGTTTTTCGCGCCAGTGGGCAATTGCCTCATCAGTTGGCGGTGTGAAGTGTTCTTCCACGCCCAGAATGTGTACAGTGATCTTCTCCTCAGCGACGCCGAGCATGTTCACCATATCGCGCTTGCTTGATTCGCTATCCGTGAGGATGTGATCGGCATGACGAACCGCGTAATCAATCTGAACGTTATAATAGCGGCGGCTTTCGGAGGTGATGTGCTGCGGATAGTGCATGAAAGTCAGATCATGTACGGTGATGACATGCCGCTTTGCACCCCGATACGGCGGGATAAAGTCAGGTGAGTGCAGCACATCAAGCCGAAAGCGGGCAAGCTCGACTGAAAGGGCGGTACGCTCATATCGGTGGTGGCATGGCGTCCACAGTGCGGCGGCGCGAAAGCCATTGGGCGGCGAGAAATTCTTGTCCTTACGACTGTGAAAAACGGTATAGCGGTTGTGCCGATCCAGTTCCGCCAGGCTTTGCGTTAATCGCGTCATGTAAGTGCTGATTCCGCCCTTGCGGTAATAGGTCAAACGATGATCAATGCCGAAATGTGCCATTCGCTGAGTATAGCTTTCAGCGAGAGGAACGTCTATACGCGAAAGCGGCTATAGATAACGGCTGAATATGGCGCTCAGCGTCCCATTTGTCTGCATCTCCTCTAAAGCTGCATCAATCGCCGCGGATAAGCGCCCCCGATCTGCGCGGGTGGCAATCGCATAGGGCACCACTGTGACCTCACTCAAACGGGTTTTCCAGTCAGGATGTTCGCGTTGATAGAGTCGAGCGCTGACCTGATCAACTAACGCCGCGTCAGAATCGCCAATACGTAGCGCATCTAAGGCGTAATTCGGGCGCTCATAGGGCAGGATGTCAAAGAGTGGAATGCGCCGCAGCCACCGATTTGCCTCCCCCTGTGCAGTAGAGCCGAATGCCAGCGCAAGCTGCCTGCCCGCGATGTCATTCATGCTGGCGATTGGAGACTGGTCAGGTGCAATCAGGACTAAGCCCGCGTTGAAATATGGCTCGGAATAATTGACGCGATCCCGCCTTGCGGGGTTTGGGATAATCGCCGAGATCAGCGCGTCTACCTGATCTGTATAGAGTGCATCGTACAAGCCATCAAATCCCAGTGGGACAAAACGCAGGGATGTGCCAAGCTGTTCAGCAAGTGCCTGTGCAATTTCCGCGTCTATACCGCTGAACTCGCCATCGTTGAGCATGGCGAACGGGAAATAACTTGTGTCTACACCAACACGCAGTTCACCATAGGGCAGAAACGGCGCTTGCTCCTGTAAGAGGCGGGAGACAGCGAACGTGCTGATCACCGCAAGCGCAGCGCTAGTTATAACGATGGCAATGAGAATGGCGATTATTCGCCGTCTGGGGCGGGCAGCCATAATGCCTCATTCATCGTTTCGCCGCGCCCGAATGCCTGTAGCGCGAAATACAAAGGTTGTGGCTGAAATTCGGTATCCAGCAGGGTGAAGTGGTCAGGATAGCTGAAGGTTGGGGCAGGATAGCGCAGCACCCATGTACACATTTTGTCCACCCAATCCCAGGAATTCGCTGCGAGTTGGTAGGCATCCAGTGTGTAAGCGATACGCTCTGATGGCGAAACCGCATACGCCCAGCGGTCACTGTCATTCCAGCCCATCTCGGTAATATAAACGGGAATATTGCTGTTACCGTATTCCAGCATGATATCGTGCAAAAGCTCAGCACGGCGGAAATTCAAGCGTTCAAACGCGGGCGTTTCAAGCGCAGGGTGAGTAAAGCCATAGGTGTGTATCGCCAGCGCATCAAAATAGTTGGCTGCACCCGACTCATATAACGCTTGCAGGTATAGGATATCGTTGAGTCCGGCAGGGCTGGTCGCAGGCTCTAGCGTTGGTGCAAGACCCGCAGCGATAATCTCCACATTTGGGTTGGCAGCATGAGCGCGAGGATAGACGGCTTGCAGCAATCTTCCATACTGTTCAGCCGAAACTTGCTGATAACCCCACTCAAAGGCAAGATTCGGCTCATTCCAGATGATCAGTTGGTCAATTTGACCGGCATACCGTGCTGCGAAATCAGCGACGAACTCGGCAAAATCTTCATAATGACTTTCATCCAGCGTGTTCAGCGTGGTGAAACTGCTGCTTTGCGGACGCGCCCACGACGGGACTAGCCCCATACGCGCAATGATGCGAATGCCCTGATTTGTGGCGTGGCGAACGATGCGATCTACCTGACCCCATTCGTAATGGTCTTCGCTTGCTTCAATATATGCCCAGGGGAAAAATTCGACGATGGTATCCGCGCCCATTTCCCGAACTAGTTCTAGCGAACGCTGAATTTTCCATTCGTCTACTTCATCAATCAGACGAGAATGTACGCATAGTTGGGGCTGCACTGTAGTGACGGTCTGCGGCGCTTGCAGCATTGCACGGGGGGCAGCAGGGACAAGTGCGCCAAAGCAGATGATCAGGACGATAGCCCGTAGATACCAGCGCCAAAATCCGAATAGCCTGGAGCCGATTTGTTGCAAGTGTGATGTCATGCCACTCATCATACACGCTTTGCGAAGCGCATTGTAATAGTTATAATGTAGAACGTATTTTCTTGGATCGAATAAGGATATGGCATGACCGCCGTTTTGACCCTGACACCCACCGTCGCTCGCCAGCTTGCCATCACGAAACAACGCCTGGCAGGAGAACGCGCTGCTGCAACCCGCGAAGGCATGATGGATATCATGCGATCCATCCGCTGTTTACAGCTTGATCCGATCAGTGCGGTTGCCCGAAGCCATACCCTGGTCATGTGGAGTAGGGCAAGGTACTACTCACTGGCTGATCTGGAGCGCCTGATTTATCAGGACAGGCAGCTTTTTGAATTCTGGGCGCACGCCGCTTCGATTGTGCTGACGGAGGATTATGCCCTGCATGAGCCAATGATGCGCGGCTATGCCGAAGACACTTCGGGTTACGGGGAGCGCACACGCGAGTGGGTTGATCAGAATGAAGCGCTGAAAGCTTTCATCCTGCGCGAAATTACCGAGAAAGGCGCTCTCTTATCGCGGCAGTTGGAAGAAGATGGGGTACATCCCGAAGCATGGGTATCTACAGGGTGGACATCGGGGCGTAACGTCAGCCGAATGCTGGATTATCTGTGGATTAAGGGAATTATTTGCGTGGCGAATCGGGTTGGCGGGCAAAAACGTTGGGATTTAACCGAGCGCTGTTATCCACAGTTTGCCTCTGCGCCACGTCTGAGCCCTGAGGAGATGACTGACACGAGCGCTCAACTCGCAATAAAGGCGCTGGGTGTGGCTCGGAACGCGCATATTCGCCAGCATTTCATTCGCCAGCGCTACGAAAAACTGGATGATGCACTTCGCAGATTAGCAACGGCGAAATGTATCCTTCCTGTTCGTATCCAACAGGAAGGCGAACCTGCCTGGTCAGGGGACTGGTTTATCCATACCGATGATCTTCCGCTGGTTGAGCGTTTGCAGAAAGGCGAGTTTCACGGACGAACGACCCTGCTTTCGCCATTTGATAATCTGATTTGTGATCGGGTACGAACGCGGCTGATGTGGAATTTTGATTTCACCATAGAAATTTATGTGCCGAAGGAAAAACGGCAGTATGGCTATTACGTTCTGCCAATACTGCATGGCGATCAACTTATCGGGCGGGTTGATTCGCAGATGAACCGAAAGCAAAAACGGTTGGAGATCAACACCATTCACGCAGAGCCAAGCGCACCCCTCGACTTGTCTACGGGCAAGATGGTGCGGGATGCGATTGACGAACTGGCAACATTTCTTGGCGCAAACAACATCTCGTTTACCGAGCGCGTCCCTAAGAAATGGAGTAAATCGCTGCGCTAGGCGGTGATGTGCGCGGCGGCTTCGGCAAGAGCAGCCATCAGTGCTGTTTCATCCGCGGGGGCGCTGCCCTGTGCCAACGTTGGTTGCCCACCGCCGCGCCCGCCCAATGTCTCCAGTGTAGATTTGAGGAGCGCATTCATGTCATGTATCAGATCAGCACTGCGTGAGAAGACAATATTGGCACGTTCGCCTGTTGAGCCGAGCAGGGCGACAACCTGCTTTTCAGCTGTCAATTTGGACGCCAGCAGCTTGAGATCATTCATGTCCCTTCCCGGAAACACGGAAGTGATCACTCTCATTTCACCTTGCTGGGCGGCATTTTCAAGTAGTTGGGTAGCTTCAAAACTGATAAGCTGGCTGGTAGCCGCTTTCAAATCGCGTTGTAAGGTTTTCACCTGCTCCTGTGTTCGGCTGAATGTATCGGGAATTTCGTCCATGCTCACGGTGAGTTCAGCGGTCAGGCGGTTGATCAGGCTGTTTTTCTCGCGGAAATCTTGCAGCGCTCGTCCGCCGCAGCGAAATTCCACCCGCGACTTTTCGCCTCGTTTTTCGACTTTCAGAATTTTGATGATGCCGATTTCCCCGCTCTGGCGAACGTGCGTCCCGCCACAAGCCGTCATATCAAAATCGGCGATTTCAACCACACGCAGCCCATCGGTCAGCAGGTGGTCGGGCAGTTTGCGAATACGGACGCTTCCAGCATCATCCTTATTGATAATTTGCGCTGTTACGGCGCGGTTTTCGTAGATGATCTGATTGGCAAGGTCTTCGACATTGTTGACCGTTTCAGTAGCTAAGGGCGGCACATCCAGATCAATCGTCACGCTGTTCTCGCTCAGGTGAAAGCCGATAGTGCTTGCGTTGGCAATCTGAATAAACGCTTGCGACAGGATATGCTGTCCGGTGTGGTGCTGCATGTGATCGAAACGCCTTTCCCAATGAATATGCGCCTCAGCAGTATTACCCTCGATAGTCTGATCAAGGATATGGATCACCGCGCCATCCTTATCACGAGTAATCACGTCAATAATTTGTGCTGTCCCAATTGACCCCGTATCATGAGGTTGCCCGCCGCTTGTTGGATAAAAGTACGTGTCTTTGAGAATGATAGCGGGGTGCCCATTCAGTGTCAGGTGTTCGACAATGTGCGCCTCAAAATCGCGGGTGTATGAATCGGCATAATACAGGCGGTTGCTCATGGATCAAACTCCATCGGACGATCATGTTGGACTCTGTAAGAGGTTGCAGATAAAGGTATGCCGAAATTGCCAAAATGCAAGTTTTAGGATAGCGTCAGACTTTTAGTTTGGACCAAACAGGCGACAGAATGTCATATCTCATCATAGATGTGGGCAGTTCGTCCGTCCGTGCGATCCTGTATGATCCGCAGGGCAGGGCGATAGATGGCGGCTTTGTATCACGCCCATATCAGTTTTCCGTTTCAGCAAGCGGCGCTTCGACTGTGGACGCCGAATATTTGCGCGATCTGGTTGAGGTGTGTGTAGGCGATATACTGACCCATCCAGCGGCGCAGCAGATTCGGGCAGTAGGCATGGCGACGTTTGTCGGTAATCTGCTCGGCGTTGATAAACTGGGGAACGCGCTCACGCCGATCTACACGTATGCTGATACGCAGAGCAAAGATGATGCCTCACTGCTTGCCCAACAAATGGATTGTGATGATAGCCACCAGCGAACCGGCTGTTTGCTGCATACAGCTTATCATCCGGCGAAATTGCATTGGCTGAAACGTACTGATCCGCAAACTTTTGGCGGTGTGCATCAGTGGATGGATTTTGCCAGTTACCTGTATACGCACTGGCTGGGCGAAGCCAAATGCAGTTATTCCGTCGCCTCATGGAGTGGCTTGCTCAATCGTCATACGCTGATATGGGACAGCGAGTGGCTATCTCTCTTGGGTTTGTCGGATGCGAGTTTCCCACCACTGGCAGATTTCAAGGCATTTCAGCAAGGCTTAACCCCTAAATATGCAAGGCGCTGGACGCAATTAGCGAACGTACAATTCTTTCTCGCGCTTGGGGATGGTGCTGCGGCGAATGTCGGGATGGGGGCGGCACTGCCGGAGACACTCGCGCTGACACTTGGCAGCACCGCCGCGCTGCGGGCAGTTTACACAGACAGCCGAAATGTGCCGGATGTACCCGCCGGGTTATGGGCATACCGCGTGGATAAAGACCGTCATTTGATCGGTGGCGCGACCAGTGAAGGGGGCAACGTCTTACACTGGCTGAAAACGATGTTTCCCTCGCTGGACTTTGTACAAGCCGAACAGGAAATCGTGCAGCGCCCTGCGGATTCGCATGGATTAACCTGCCTTCCTTTGCTTAACGGCGAACGCAGCCCCGGCTGGCATAGCAGCGCAACGGGAACAATTCACGGGCTAACGTTATCAACCACACCAATAGATGTGCTTCAAGCGGCACTGGAAGGCGTGGCGCTTCGCATTGCGCTGATTGCGCGGCAGCTCTCCTCACTTACGGAACGGGTATATCTCGGTGGCGGCGCAGCCAGCGCGTCACCCGTCTGGTGTCAAATACTGGCGAACGCCCTTGATAAGCCGTTATGCCTCGTCGCTGAAAGTGAAGTGACGGCGCACGGAACAGCACTTCTGATAGCAAATGTGCTGAATAATCTTCCTCTTGAAGATTATACGCCGCCAATCGCGCAGGTTTTCACCCCGCAACCTGAAAATGTCGCCCGGCTGGCCGCCGCCCGCGAACGACAGCAGGAACTTTACCGACGGTTATATAGTTGACTAGATCACGCGATCATTGCCGCCGTCAATCGGGATTTGTGCGCCTGTGGTGCGTGAAAAGACAGCGCCGCACAACTCAGCGACGAGTTCACCGACATCGCGGCTGGTCACTTCGACCTTGAGAACATTGTTGGTTTTGTACTCGTCAACCGTCAAACCATAGTGTTTAGCGCGGTTTTGCAGCACTTCCTCTGTCCACAAGCCTGTATCGAAAACGGCGTTCGGATGCACGGTATTCACGCGAATGTGATCGCCACCCCATTCGAGCGCGGCGACCCGCGCCAACTGTGTAATCGCCGCTTTAGACGCCGAATAAGCTGCCGCGCCGGGTCCGGGAGCAGGCACGTTCTTTGAGCCGACGATCACGACGCGCCCGCCATTCGGCGCATGTTTGAGCAGGGGATACACCTCTCGCAGAAGCACAAGGTTGGAATCCAGATTGATTCGCATGACCTTATCCCAATCGGCAAGGGTAAGATTTGCAATCGGCGTCCCGGCGGGGAATATACCCGCATTCAGGACGACCATATCCAGTCCGCCATAACGTTTCACGGTAGCTTCAATTGCTGACGAAATTTGCGCTTCATCGGTCAGATCGCAGCGGATACCCAGATAATCCGGGCGGCTGAACAGCGATTCAATCGCTGGATTTATATCCAGCGCGACAACAGCCGCGCCGCGTCGCATTTGCGCTTCGGCACAGGCTTTGCCAATTCCGCTGGCTGCGCCCGTCACCAACGCAATCTCACCCGTAAAAACTGGTGGTTTTCCGCCTGCCTGTAGTTTCGCTTGCTCTAAATCCCAGTATTCGACATCGAAAATATCGCCTGCGGGGAGCGCTTCGTATCCCCCTAAGATGCTTGAACGCTGGATGACCTCCATCGTATGACGGTAAATTTCTTCGGCGACGGCGGCTTCCTTGGCAGATTTACCTACAGTCAGTATGCCCCATTGATCATCCAGCACAATGCGTGGGGCGGGATCGAGCATGGTTAGCGGCGTTGCGCTGCGAGACTGATTCTCCTGAAAATAGGCTTCATAGGCGGATGCGTATTGTTCGATGTCTCGCCCGATCAAGGGGAGGCGTTTGGTACGGATAACATGATCCGGTGTGAGCGGTCCCTGCTGTGCTATCGAGGGAAAGTCGTCAGTTCGCTGAAAGTTCCGTACCTGATCATCATCGTGGGATGTAACAATCACAGGAAATCCGGTTGTTGCTGCAAGTTCCTGGCGAAATGCGGCGCGGGTTTCGGCGTCGAATGAGGAACTTGCCCTTCCGATGGAGGGGATGGTCATCTGGAAAGCGCCATGATTTTGCAGATAATGTTCCGCCTCATCAACGAGCGCAATCATACGCTCATAGGACTCGCGGGCGGTTTCGCCGAAGGTGAAAATGCCGTGCTTCAATAAGATCATGCCTTCGGTTTGCGCCGTCGCTTCTTGGGGGAAACGCTCGGCACACAGCCGCGCCAGTTTGAAGCCGGGCATAACGTAAGGGATGATGACCACGCGCCCGCCAAAAATTTCTTCGATACATTTACGCCCATCTGAAGTATTGGTCACAGCGATAACTGCGTCAGCGTGTGTGTGATCCACAAATTTGTACGGGATGATCGCATGAAGAATTGCTTCAACCGAAGGGGCAGGGGCGGAAGCATCGGTCATGGCGCAGCGCAGTTCGTTCGCCATCTGCATGTCGGAAAGTGTTTCCAGCATCGCCAATTCAAGAAGTGCGCTCATTTTGACGGGTGAAAAGCCCTCCGGCTGAATCGTTTCCAAATCCCAGCCACTGCCTTTGACATACAGAAGTTCCAGATCGCGCCTAAACAGATCGGGCTGATGAATTTTCACCGAGGTGTTGCCGCCGCCATGCATCACGAGCGATTTATCGCGCCCCAGCAGGCGCGATGTATATACGCGCAGCGGCAAATCACCGATACAAGCTGCTGCTATGTTCTCGTTCCATAAGGATTGCATTGGTCTGCCTTTTACTCCGGGTAACTCTCGTCAGGGAAGGGGATATGCGGTTGCGCGTGCCTCAGCGACGATCTGAATATACTTTTTCGCCTGTTCCGTGACCCAGCCTGCGCCGAATTGAGCGACCTTATCCATATCAAAGAAATTCCGCGCCCCGCTGATCGCTGCCGCACCGCAGCGGATGAACTCGCCCGCGTTTTCAAGGCTGATGCCGCCGGACGGCACTAACTGAACTTCAGGATAGACCATTTTGAGGTTGGTCATATAGCTGGGACCTGCCATGGTTGCCGGGAAGATTTTGACCATATCCGCGCCTGCTGTCACTGCCTGTAATACCTCGGTGGCGGTGTATGCGCCGCAAAAACAGGCGACACCGTAGCGCTTCGCTGTCGCAATGACATCAGGCACAACAGCGGGTGAAACCAGTACACTTGCCCCCGCCTGAATCGCGGCATAGGCGGCAGTGGCATCAAGTGTTGTGCCGGAAGCGAGGAGCAGTTGATCGCCATATTCGCGTTTGAATGCGCGAAAGGCATCAAGCACACCGGGCGTTGTCATCGTCACTTCCAGAACCCGAATACCGCCGTCAATAAACGCCTGCGCGAAGGGGAGCAGGTCGGCTGCATTTTTCAGCTTGATCGCTGGTAACACACCGGTGGTTTTTGTCCAATAGACAGCGCTTTCACGTCGGTTCATCGTAGTCATCGTTTTACTCGCAAATCTATAGTGTCATTGAGGAGAGGAAGTACCTCTTCAACCCGAATATGGGCGACATCTCCCTCGAGCGTATGCGCCAGCGCACATGCCGCATTACCAAAATCCAACGCGAACTGGACATCTTTTTCCAGATACCCGTAGAGCAAACCCGCGAAAAAGACATCTCCCGTGCCGTAGCGGTCAATCACATCAAATTCATAGCGGCGCCCGTAGAAAATCTCCTTTTCATGACAGGCAAGACTGTTCCATGCGCCATGCAGGATACCATCAATCTCGCGGCGCGTTACTGCGACCAGCTTGCAGCCAAACTTCTCATGATACCGTTGGGCAATCTCCTCATCAGAGCCATCAAAGCCGAACACAAGCTGAGACACGCCCTGACTGGTGACGAGAATATCCACATAGGGCAGCAGGGTTTCCCAGCATTCGCGGGCGCTCTGCGGCGTCCACAGATGTTCGCGGTAATTCACATCAAAGCTGGTTAAGCAGCCATTAGCTTTTGCAGCTTGCAGGTACGTGGCGACGGCGTTCCGCGCTGCGTCGCTCAAACCCGGCACAATCCCGTCTGTATGCGCTATTCGGGTTGATTGCGTGAGCGCATTCCAGTCAAAATCATCCGCGCTTAGCGTACTGGCAGCACTGCCCCGGCGATCAAAGATAGCAACGGGCGGGCGCGGCGTGGCGCTGAATTCGAGAAAATTTAACCCCATCCGTGTGCCGTCGATCAACAGCACATGGCTCATATCAATACCATACGCGGCGCATATATCCCGCGCCAGCAAGCCGAGATCATTGTTCGGTAATTTGGAGAGAAACGCCGTTCGTTTGCCGAAACGGGCAAGGTTCGCGGCGACATTCAACTGCGCTCCGGCTACGTGAATATCAAACGAAGTTGTCCAACGCAGGCGTTGGTAGCGCGGGGGGGACAGCCGCAGCATGACTTCGCCGAGACTGATCAGGTCATAGCGGCGTTCAGGCATGATCCGCCGCCGTACCATACTTATAAAGCCAGCGTTCGCGCTCACTTTGCACATACTCATGCGGAATCAATATTGCCCCCCCGCTTGCAGTAGCAAGTAGGGACATATGCGCGACGCGCTCGACGATCTGCGCGGCAAAAACCGCTTCATCAACGGTGCGCCCACAGGCAACAGCGCCATGATTGGCGAGTAAGACGCCGTTGCTCGTGCCAAGCGCCCGCGCCACTTCTTCTCCTAAAGCGAGATGCTGCCCGGCAGGTACATAGTGTGTACAGCTAATTTCAGCGCCTATTACCTGTGACTGCTCCTCTACAATGACGGGAACTGATTGATGAGTGCAGGACAGCGCCGTTGCATAAAAGGAATGTGTGTGCAGGATTGCGCCAATATCCGGGCGGGCATTGTAGATCAGTCGGTGGACCGATGTCTCGGACGACGGTACACGGTTCCCGTCGAGTATATTCCCATCGGGACTGACGACGACCATATCTTCCGTCGTTATCTCGCCATAACTGACACGGCTTGGCGTGACGATTAACCCCTCCGGCACTCGTGCGCTGGCATTGCCGTAAGTGCCGATAATGTAGCCCATCCCTTCAAGGCGCAGGCAGGCATCAATGATCGCTTGCTTTAATTCACGATAGTCATTCATACGGCATCCTGCTTGAAGTCCACGATCCAATCGCTGTCCCACAGGCTCGGAAACGGATTTTCGACATACGGATGATCGGCAATCGCGTCATCGTCCAATTCAAGCCCCAGACCCGGCGCGTCACTGATGAAGAACTCGCCCCGCCGCAGCGGATTCCAGCCGTGGACAAGGTCATTACGCCACGGAACATCAAACTCGCTGAATGCCTCCTGAATGTAAAAATTTGGCGTACTGACATCAAGGTGCAGTGCTGCTGCCAGCGCTACTGGGCCGATGGAGCAGTGCGGCGCAAAGCGTAAATCCTGAGCCGCGGCGATTGCCGCGATTTTCTTACTCACATGAATGCCGCCACAATGGGCGACATCCATCTGTACAATATCGGCGGATCGTGCAGCGCACAACCTGTAAAAGTCGGGTAGGGTATAGAGTCGTTCGCCGAAGGCGATAGGGCTGCGGGCGTGCCGCTTTACTTCAAGTAGTAGATCAAGATTCTCCGGCGCGACAGGTTCTTCCGACCATGTCGGCTTAAAGAGTTCAAGGAGTTCCATCATGCGAATCGCCGTGCCTGCCGATAAACGTCCATGATACTCAATCATGAGCGCGATTTCATCGCCAACGGCTTCGCGCACGGCAGCGACGATAGCGACAGCCTCTGCCTCGCCCGATGGATCGAGGTCTTTCCAGGCGACACCAAACGGATCGAATTTCAGCGCCCGATACCCGCGTTCGACAGCAGCCTTCGCATAGTCAGCGTACTGGTCAGGTGTATGTGCGCCACCATACCACCCGTTGGCATACGCGGGAATACGACGATGATAACGCCCACCGATCAGGTTGTATACAGGCTGATGACAGGCTTTACCAATGATATCCCACAGCGCAATTTCGACCCCGCTGATCGCCGTCATGACGGTTGCGCCGCCCTGATACTGGTCACGGATCATATCGCCAATCAAACGCTCTACTTCAAAGGGATCGCGCCCGATTACACGCTTTTCAACCCATTCATGGCAGATCGTTTGCACGGTCTTTTCCTGCCACTCCAGGCTGGCTTCGCCAATGCCTGTCAATCCGCTGTCTGTGTGCAGGCGGATGAACAGATAATTTCTCAACCCGGCATTTGCCATCAGGGTTTCAAAGCGGGTGATCTTCAAGATTGCACTCCCGACGCCGTCGTGAGCAGGGCAGTCACACGCTGGCGAAGCGCTTCGACAGCGGCGCGGTTTTCCAGCACGCCGATTTCCAGATCATACGCGCGCTTTTCACCCGGTTGCAGCGTGATCAATTGACCGCGCTCACGGGCAATCTGCCGACCAAACGTGTTTGTACACGGTTCGATGCCTACCGCATACTGCCCTTCGCCCATCATGCGCCATTCGAGATACTGCGGAAACTGGCGCTGGTTATAGACCACGTACATGCCGAAGTTGTCGCGGTTGACAATTGCGACCGGAACGCTGCCATCCTGCTCGCATGCCATCGCCAGTTCAAACCCCTGCAACTGCCAGTCTTTCTGCGGCGAGATGAAGTGGTCAAAATCTCCTGCGCTGCTTTCGGGAAGCCCATCAGGAACCACCGGCGGCTGTGAGACAGGAGCGATTTGTTCTGAGCCATCGTCAACAACAGGAAATCCGACGTTGATGTGATAGAGCAGCATGTGTTCGGTGGGCAGCCAGCCAGCATTTTCAATTTCGTCGTGCATGAAAAAGCGCGATTCACCGATTATCGCCGTATAGCGCCGTGTCAGTATGAGATTTTCGCCATACGCCTGTGCCTGCGTCACGCGCCCTTCCGCTTCAAGGATGCACTCATCGCCCTCCCACCGTTCGCCGCAGCGAATGAGTCGAGCAGGCAGCAGCGCCATGCGATCATGCACTCCGTAAGTCTCTTCCGCCCGCGCTGGAAAGTTGTAGTGCGACACGTCGGCTGTTTCAGGGTTGCCGATGTGGATCATCCCGCATGAGTTATTCAGACCGCCGAGCGCCGTTCGCAGCCAGCCGAAGCGATCCTGCCCCTCAAAGTACCACGGCGCAGGCAGCATGGTTGACGGAATCCACGCCAGTGATTTCCCCTGATAGTCACAGTAACCCACATCAAACCCACGCTCAACCGTGGCCTTGAACTGAAAGCCTGTCCCTGTGCGAAACTCGAGCGAGCGGACTCCTCTCGCTGCACCCTCTTCGGCACGGGTGACCTGTACGCCACCCACCTGAGAGAGATGCCCGACACGACGCATGAGGTCGGAGCGGGAATATTGTTTTCCCCATAAAGTCGGCATGATTATCCTTTTTCTTGATTGGCACCTTGTGTGCGTTTGCTCAGCCAGTCGCTTACTTCCGCGTCCGCCAGGATTGGATCGAGCGGCAGGCTGACCCATGCGTGCCGCGCCAGGCTGAGATGCGTTGCCGTCAGCAGTTCGTAAGCACGGTAGCCATCCCAACCCGTGACGACAGGAATTTCAGCGACGCGAATAGACTGGGCGAAGTTTTCGACAATGCTCATGTAGCCGCCAAATTCCTCATCAAACAGCAGCGTATTCGGGATGACGGGACGCCATGATTGCGTCGCGCCCATTTCGCTGTCATGCAGGCGCAGTTCGTACTGGTCTTCAACTTCCAACCAGGCATGATCGCCGTGAATTTCGACGCGCTCCCACGCCTTGAAACTCAGCGCCGTTGAACTGGTAATCATTGAGCCAACCGCTCCAGAGGTGAATTGCAGCGTCAGGGCAGCATTTTCGATGGGATACGCTCTGGTACTGTTAGGGCTTTTCATGCCTGCGGCACTGACGGCGCTTACCGATCCCATCAGATACAGGGCGAGATCGAACAGATGAATCGTACCACTTTCCAGCAAATCAACGTAATCGTAGCCAAGCATAAACTTGCCCGTGAACAGGGCAGGATGCCCGATTGCGCCGTCGTTGAGGATGGCTTTTGCGCGACGGTAGGGTGGGGAACAGCGCTTATTGGCAACGGTCATCAATGTCAGGTGGCGTTCATCCGCCGTGCGGCACATTTCTTGAGCGTCCGCCAATGACCGTGCAATCGGCTTCTCGACCAGAACATGTACACCGGCTTGTAAGCAAGCCAATGTGTGTTCCCTGTGCAGCGAGTCGGGAGAGAGGACAAGCACGCCATCCAGCGTTTCCTGTGCAAGCATCTCCCCATAATCGGTATACCAGCGCCCGCCGTAAATTGCCTGTACTTTACGGGCGTGATCTTGGCGGGGTTCGGCAAAGGCGACAATTTCGACGGGCTCCCAGATCATCCGCAAGCGGGCAATGGCGGGGAAATACTTTGACTGCGCGACGCCGCCCGCGCCGATGATTCCTAACTTAATCGATCTTCGCCCGACTCGTTCAGAATCGTAGCCAATGCCGTAAACATCCCCCTGAGTGAACGCCTTTTCATACGGCGTATGTCCGTAAGTGTCCGCGAAGATCATCGGCTTGCCGCCTTCGCGCTTAGAGCGCCAAAGACCAGCGCCAAGATGATCGCCAAGCCCTTGTAGACTGCGATTTGCGCGTCCATCATGCCAAGATTACCCAGGCCGTTGTTGAGGACGGCAATGAATAGGACTCCGATCAACGTTCTTCGTAACGAACCATCGCCGCCCTGAAACGGGTTGCCGCCGATAATGACTGCGACGATGGCGTCAAGTTCAAGCCCGTAGGCGGCATCCGGCGCGGCTGCCCCCAAACGGCTGACCGTGACCAGCATTGCCGCGCCCACAAAACAGCCAAACATGCCGAACAACAGAAATTTGTATTTGCCGACGGGAACACCTGCCTGAATTGTTGCGCGTTCGTCGCTGCCCATCGCAAACGTATAGCGCCCAATCCGTGTGCGGTTGAGGACGATCACGCCAATGAAAAATGCCACTATTCCAAGCCCGATTGCGGGGCTGAAATCGCCAATCAAGGGGCGGGTGAGAAAGTCAAGCAGTGGATCGCGTACTGAAATGGAATTTGCACCCGTGAGGCTGACCGCCAGACCTCGCGCCCAGATCCAGCAGGCGAGTGTGACAATCAGTGGGTTGATTCCGCCGCGCACGATGATCAGCGCATTGAATAATTCGACCAAAACTGCACTCAGTATGCCGACAGCAATACCGAGCAGTATGCTTCCTGTTGCGGTATACACCAGTGCCAGAAATACGCCTGAAAGCGCGAGAATTGATGCGGGCGCGAGGTCAATGTTGCGCGAAATGATGGCAAATGTCATCGAAACGGCGATGATGAGCAGCGGCGTATTCTGCTCCAGCAGCGTACCAAAGTTGGGGAGGGTGAGAAAGCGCGGATTGAGCGCGGTAAACAGTACGATCAGCGCGATCAGTGCCACCAGAAGCCCATACTCGTTGATACGGCGGCTGAGAACTGCACGGCGCTGTGTGCTGGAAGCCGCCATCATGATGAACGTCCCCGCTGAGCAAACCGATCCAGCAATACCGCGCCGAGCAGCAAAAAGCCAGTCGCCGCCTGCTGCCACTCCGTTGGGATGCGGCGCAGAGTCATGTAGTTCAACACCATATACAGGATAAATGCCCCCAGAAGGGTCTTTTCAACGCGCCCGACGCCACCGCTGAGTCGTGTGCCGCCAAGCACCACAGCGGCAATAGTATAGAATTCGCTGCCAACCCCCAGATTTGGGCTGACGACAGCGGTTGAGGCGATCATCAGGATGCCTGCGATACCCGCGGTGAAACTGCACAACAAGTACGCCAGCATACGAATTGTATGGACGGGAACGCCGCACAAACGCGCCGCCACGGGATTGCCGCCGACGGCATAGACCTGCCGCCCAAACTGCGACTGGCGCATAAAGATCGCCATGATCGCATACAGGATGAAGACGAACAGGACCATGAACTGTAAGCCAGGCAGGTTGATAGACGGAATGCCCGGTGTACGGGTGACCGCCATCCACTCGATAAACGGATCTGTGACCTGAATCTGCGCGTTGTTGATGAGAACCAGCGCCAGCCCGCGGACCCCAATGAGTGTACCGAGCGTGGCAATCACGGGACTGATGCCGACAATTTCGATGAGGACACCATTGAGCAAGCCGACGAGCAGAGCAGAGCCCAGACCTACAACGAGTGCCGTTGTAATGGGGTAGCCTGCGTCAAGCTGCGCCGCTGTCAGGCTGCCGGACAGGAATAGGACGGACCCGACAGATAAATCTATCCCGCCGATCAGGATCACGACTGTCATGCCGATGCCTAACGTAGCGACGACTGACATCTGACGGAAGATATTGAAGATATTGTTCGCGCTCAGAAAGTTCGATGCGGTGAGACCAAATACAACAAGCAGCAGCAAGGCAACCAACAGGGTACTGTTGTTGGCGGCTAAATCTCTCAGGCGGCGTGTTCGCTGACTTGCGCGAGGTGGGTTGAGAATATTTTCTGTCATGATACTACTTCGCGGATGCCCTGCATTACCGATGTAAGTGCTTCTTCTGTCGCATCAGCACGGGCGAAAATCTGCCCGATACGCCCGCGATCCATGACGATGATCCGATCTGAAATGCCAAGAATTTCAATCAGTTCTTCCGAGACAACCAGAATAGACTTGCCGGCTGCTGCAAGCGCCCGTAGTTCTTCGTAAATTTCCGCTTTCGCCCCCACATCAACCCCTTGAGTCGGCGAGATAAAAATCAGCACATCGAGATCACGCAGCAGCCATTTGGCTAGGATCACTTTTTGCTGATTGCCGCCGCTGAGCGTATTCACCTTCGTGTTCATTGAAGGCGCCTTGATATGCAGTTGACCGATATAAGCCTGTGCTGCCTGCGCTTCCCTGCGGTTAGCGTTGAATAACGCGGCACGGCGAAAACGACGCAGCGAGGGTAGGGTGATGTTTTCCCTGACGTTCATCTCCAGCACCAAGCCCTCTGTTTTACGATGCTCGGTCAGCAGGCCAATGCCAAGTCGTATCGCCTGTTTTGGCGAGGTGAGCAGCACGGGCTGACCTTTCACGCGAATTGTGCCACTGACTTCCGGGATGACGCCAAACAGCGCCCGTGCCAGCGCATTTTGCCCTGCACCTAGCAAGCCGGTAATGCCGACAATTTCGCCGCGTTGGAGCGCAAAACTGACATTCTGTACTGCACGCCCGATGCTGAGGTTTTCCACTTCCAGTACTGCACCGGATGTTTCCTGTTTGGGTGCTGGTTCTTGCGTCGTGTGAAAGAAGTGTTCGATCTTTTCGCCAATGGTCAATTCAATCAATTCATCCTCACTGACAGCCGCCAGCGGAAACGTTTTGATCACCTGACCATTGCGTAGCACAGTAGCCCTGTCGCAGTGCTGTAAAATCTCCTTAAAACGATGAGAGATATAAACAATGGCGATTTCCTGCGCCCGCAATCCGCGCAGGATGCCAAACAATAAGTCCGTTTCTTCCTGTGCCAGCGCAGCCGTAGGCTCATCCAGCACAAGCAGGCGTGGTTCATACGCCAGCACTTTCGCAATTTCGACCAACTGCTGCTGTGCTAATGACAGGGTTTCAACCCTTACCTGCACAGGAATATCACCAACGCCAAGCCGTTGCAAAATGGTCTTTGCCCGTTCCAGAATCTCGTTCTGACGGATAAAGAGTCCACCCGGCTCACGCCCCAAAAAAATATTCTCGGCAACGCCTAGTTTTGGAACGAGGCTTAAATCCTGATAGACAATACCAATGCCCTGACGAAGTGCGTCTCTTGGATGCTGGAACTGGACGGGAATGCTATCAAGATGGATGCTGCCGCTATCAGGAAGATACGCGCCCGCGAGGATTTTCATCAGGGTGGATTTGCCCGCGCCGTTTTGCCCGATCAGGGCGTGAATCTCGCCACGCTGCGCGGCAAAGTTCACCTGATCGAGCGCGATTACGCTGCCAAACCGTTTGCTGATATTCTGCATGTCCAGCAGAGGCGGAGGCGCAGATTCCACAACGAACCCTTCAATGCCAAAAAAAAGAGTTAAGAAGGACGACTCCCACGAGTCGCCCTTTATGATCAAATTACATGCCTTCTGCCATGCCTGCATACCAGTCAATGACATTATTGATGGGCAGTTCAAACGGGAAGGCTTCGATATTGTTGGCGAGATCATCGGAAAGCATCTGGAAGCCCGCCAGATTTTCGGTTGTCACCATTGCGCCGGGGCTGTTATAAGGATTGGGGAAGCCAATCCCGCTGGCAATCAGGTACGCTGCGTAGACATTCCAGAAGCCGTTATATTGTGGCAGCAGCGCAACTGTACTGTTTAACGACCCGTCCGCCACGCCCGCCAAGCCGACTTCCGTGCCGTCATACGAGACGATCAGAATGTCATCGCGTCCGGCGCGGCTCAACACCGTCGCTGCCGGCGCGGAGAGTGAGTCGCTCAGACCATAGATCAGATCGAGATTCGGGAAGGCGGTCAGCCAGTTTTCCGTGAGGGCGGTAGCGCGATCCGCTTCCCAGTTGCCGGTAGATTCTGCGGCAACCACCGAGATGTTCGGATACTGCGCGATGACGTCCGTGAAACCGCCCGCACGATTGTCATTGATTGCCTGACCAAGTGCGCCGAGCAGAATAGCAATCTCACCACGCGGTTCGCCGTATTTCTCAGTTAATAGCTGGACGGCGTATTGAGCGACCATCGCGCCGTTGGCGCGTTCTTCAATGCCAAGCGTTGTAGCGCAGCCGTCCATCGGGCTGAACAGGCAAATGACTGGAATGCCTGCGGCGGCGGCTTGCTCCATCGCGGGACCAAAGGCGTTCGTATCCAGCGGATTCACCGAAATGGCATCCACGCCCTGGTTGACCAGGTCTTCAAACGCTTCTACCTGACGGGTTACATCGCCTTCACCGCTGGTGACGATTAACTCAAAGCCATTGCGCCGTGCAGCTTCGTTGCCCCCTTCCACCTGTGCAATCCAGAAGGGGTTATCCGTGCCGAGTTGAACGAGACCGATACGTAGCGGTTCATCCTGCGCGGCAGCGAAGCCGACGCCGAAAACCAGTAAACAGGCAAGCATGAGCAGAAAAATCATACGGTGTTTCATCGTAAAACCTCTTCTTTCAATAGATCATCTAATCGGATGAATGAACGGTGGAACTGAGCGTTTCCACGCGAGCTTCCGAGTCGCTGAGGTGTTCGATGATGGCATCGTACGCTGCCTCTGCGTCTCGCGCTATGATGGCTTGCGTGAGCCGTGCGTGCGCCGCTAACCCCCTTTCTACTGCACCATCTACAAAATAGCCTTCCGCAATAACTTCCCGTAATTGATCCACGAGAAGTTCAAGCAGCACACTGAGAAATGGATTATGCGTCGCACTGGCAATCGCCAGATGAAAATTCAGGTCTGCCTGTGACCAGAGCGTAATGCTGGAGGCACCTTCGTGCATTTGTTGAAGGCACGATTCAATTTCGCGGATGTCTTCCGCGCTCGCTCGAAGCGCTGCCAACCGCGCATTGTTGCCTTCCAGTATGCGCCGCGCCTCATACAGTGCTTCAATCGAGTCGTGATGCCCAAGCAGGCGGATATAACGCCCTAAAGCGCTGCTGGTGGGCGCGGCACTCGGTTGCGAGACATAAGCGCCGCTGCCGCTGACAATTTCGATAAGCCCGCGTTCCTGTAGATAGCGAAAGGCCTCTCGAACGACATTGCGGCTCACTTCAAACTGATCGGCTAACTGTTGTTCAGAGGGGAGTTGACTTCCCGCGACAAAATCGCCTTCGATAATCGCCTGTTCAATCTCACTGGCGACGACAACGGGGAGACGTTTGGGCTGAACCTTCTGAAATGTTTTCATGCAGCAAGTGAAAAAACAGTCAACTTATAGAGCTATTCTACAGCTTTTAGAATAGTCAGAAAACATGGGGATGTCAAGCAGTTCAGTCTGACATGGAGTGTCTGCCCGCTACTGAAGTCATCGTGATGTGTAATGAGGAAGTAATTGGTGATGCCCCCAGCAGGACTCGAACCTGCGCCTCTGCCTCCGGAGGGCAACGCTCTATCCTCTGAGCTATGGGGGCGAGAGGACAATGCCATTCTATCAATGAAGCTATTCACACGCAAGACTGGCAAAACAGCCACTTGTGCCGTTGGGGAGCTTGTTGTATGAATGATAGCCATGATGACGTTCAGACGCTTTTTCCTTTTCGTTACTTCGCTTCTTTCACTTTGGATTGTCTCTGCCTGTGGCGCATTAAGCGGCGTGGATACCCCCGCGACATTGCAGGCGGAAGTGACGGAGTTTGCGTTGGAAAGCACGGATATTGCTCAAACGTTGTCGGCACAGGCGACCAGCGCATTTCAAAGCGCGGAAATGGCTCGTACTGAAGTCATCTTTCTGGATGGCGTGAACCAGCAGCTTGCCGCGACGATGCGTGCAGCTTCGCCGCCCACACAGCAGGTGATTAGCGATCAGGCGATTGTAACGCCGGGAATGAATGCGCCGCTGCCCGATCAGTTTACGCCGACGCCGAATTCGGATGGGGGGCAGGTGGTGAGCAGCCCGGATTCGAATCAACTGACCGAGATCGGCGCTGCGCTGGCTGTGCGCGAAAGTGATGACTGCGCTGTGGGTTTGCAGACTCAGATTTCCGCATCATCCCCTCGCATTTATGCCACCACGCGCATCCTCAATGCGCTGAATGGAACCCAGGTGAGCGCGGCGTGGAATTATGCGGGGGATACCGTCTATACCAATACGGCTTACGAAATTCCCAGAGATGATGACGACTTTTGCCTGTGGTTTTATATCGAGCCAACCGATGTCGCGTTCACGCCGGGGGACTGGTCAATTCAGTTCATGGTGAATGGCGTCGCACAGCCTCTCTCATCCTTCTCAATCATCTCGTAGGAAAGCCCCGCCTAGCCGATCCCCGACTGGCATGATAAGATGTTGCCCTTTATCGGCACATAAGATCGAGCAAATCCCGCGTTGAACTGGCGATTACGGCGTGGTCAGTGGACTGCCATTGCCTTCTTCATTTCGGTGTTAATGTGTTTTAGCCACGCCTTCGCGCAGGAGACGCCTTCGCTCTCCCCTAGCGCCACGCCGCGCGGAAGTTATGTTACTCAGGCGGATATTTATGTGCGTGGTGGACCCGGCGAAGAATTTGTGCCGGTAGGCAGCCTTGTGGCGGGTGATCCGCTGCTCCCTGCCAGTCGCAATTCAGCGGGTGACTGGGTATTGATTATTTACTATCGTGGGTATGGCTGGATCAGGCGTGATCTCGCCTATTGGGATGTCAATATTGACACCCTGCCAATCATAGATGAGACCAATCTCACACCGACTATACAACCCGGACTTGAGAACGCAACGCCATATATCCCAACACCGACTCCAACCGGGAATTGGGCAGATGTAGGCGAACGGGGCGGGTTTCTACGCGCCGGTCCCGGCTTGGATTACCCTATTGTGGGTGTTCTGGAAGAAGGGGAAATTGTTGCGCCGGTTGGACGCGACACAGATACCGATTGGATTCTGATTCAGGCTGATGAGGGCTTTGCGTGGGTATATCGTCCCCTAATTCGCTGGACAGAACCGCTTGATACCTTGCCCGTCTTGCTTGAGGGAGCGCTTACGCCGAGCCTGACGTATACGCCAACTCCCACCTTGACTGCAACGCTTACACCGTCCGCGACGCTGACATATACTGATACATTTACGCCTACGAATACCGATACAGCGACACTCTCAGCAACACCGACGTTGACTCTCACCCCGACGACGACCTATACACTGACGAACACCCCAACCGCGTCGCCAACCCAAACGCTTACCCCATCACCGACTTCTACGCTTACCTCGTCTGCAACACTTACGTTCATACCAACGAATACACCGGGCGTAACGGCGCTGGCGACGCTGGTAATACCGACTGCAACGCCAACGCAGATGTTCACCCCGACGATTGCCCTAATTGTCGAGACGTTCGTGTTTACCGCTACGTCAACCGATACGCCGCAAGCGGCGACGGATACCCTGACGCCTTCGCCAACTCATAGTCCAACATTCACGAATACGGACATAGCAACGCAAACGCAAACGCTGACCTCGTCTCCAACGTTGACGCTGACGCAAACTCTAACAACACTCCCAAGCGCGACTCTAACTGACACCTCTGCACCCACGAGTTTGCCGACTTCACAGGCACCACTAGCCTTGCCTGCTACTCAGGCAGAAACACTTGTACCGACGGTTGTGCCAAGCGCTACCCCATTGGCGGCAAATGGATTGTTGGCATCTGATCTGGGTGCGACGGCAACACGGATAGCGCTGGAAACACTGGTTGCTGCGGGGCAGGCAACGCTGAGTATGATACAAACTCAGACCGCCCAGTTGCCGCCAACGCAGATCGCCGCGCTGTCCACTACTACCATTGCTATCACGCCGTCTCTTTTACCAAGTGATACACCCTTACCTCCAACCCCAATCGCAACGCCTACGCCAATTGCCGTTGTTGTCTCTGAAAGTGACACCCTTGTAGAAACAACGGACACACAAAACAGCGATAACAGATTTCCATGGGAATTGCTGGTTGGCGGGTTAGCCCTTCTGGGGGTGATTGGCTATATCGCGCTTTACTGGCGCGGGGCGAGCAAGTCAGAGCGTTATGTATCGGGGTTTGTGATTGATCGCTGCCCGGTCTGCGGGCGCGGAACGCTGATCGTTGAAATGCGCGAAACACGCCTGCTCGGTATTCCGCAAATTCACCATACCGTTCGGTGCAGCGCGTGTCGTTCGGTGCTGCGGGAAGTTGATACGCGAGAATGGCGTTATGCGGTAGACCCATTGGAAAACCCACATGTTTTTGAGCGTTTCAATAATCGTGTGCTGGATGAAACGGAGTTGGGGGAACTTGGAGCGCAGCATGTCAGTGACGGGCTGCCAACTCAGAATCAATCAGGAAAGCGTCCCCCTAAAAATGATCGGACCGGTCAGCAATGACGCGCCTGATGCAGTGTGTGCCTAATTTTAGCGAGGGGCGCGATCAGGTGATAATCGGCGCGATTGCTGACGCGATTCGCAGTCAACCCGTGTATCTTCTCGATATTCACACGGATGCCGATCATCATCGCACTGTGATGACATGTGCAGGTGAGCCACAGGCTGTTAGTGAGGCGACGTTTCGCGCCGCGCAGGTTGCGGTGAAACTTATCAATCTGGAGATGCATCAAGGCGTACATCCGCGAATTGGCGCGGTGGATGTTGTGCCGTTTGTCCCCATGCGCGATGTAAGCATGAGTGAATGTGTGGATGTTGCGCGAGGGTTTGGGCAGCGTGTCGCCCGTGAGTTGGATATTCCTGTCTTTTTGTACGAACACGCCGCGTTGCAGTCGGAACGAAAAGCGCTACCCGATGTGCGGCGTGGTGGGTATGAAGGTTTGAGAGAGACTATTACAGGGATGTTGGAGCGTAAACCGGACTATGGCGAAGCCAAACTAGGGAATGCGGGTGCCATGATTGTGGGCGCACGCGAGCCATTGATCGCCTTTAATGTTTATCTGGACACGGCGGATGTTACCATTGCTCGATCAATTGCGATGGCAGTTCGTGAGTCAGGCGGGGGATTGCCTCATGTTCGTGCGATTGGTGTTATGGTGAGGGGCAGGGCGCAGGTCTCAATGAATCTGACAGACTTTCGCCAAACTTCGCTGTTTCAATTGATGGAACGACTGACACTCGAAGCATCTATGTTGGGTGTGCAGATTGTTGAAAGTGAACTTGTCGGATTGACTCCTCAAGCTGCCCTGATAGACTGCGCTCTGGAATATCTGAAGCTGCCGAAGCAGGTGCGCGGTCAAACATTGGAAGCGCGGGTTGGAAGTTTCAACGGTGATTATCGAGAGATACCATTCGGATGATGAATCGGCAAAATATACTTCGTATTTTCTATCTGGCACTGCTGTTGGCAGCATGCCAACCCATGCCCACGGTATCAGGTGAATCGGTGGCTCAGGTGGTTACGGCTGTTTCTGTCACAAATGTACCTACGGCGGCACTGCTGCCAAGCGACACGCCGACACTGCTGCCGACAAATACCTTCACGCGCACGCCAAGACCGACTCGTACACCGCGTCCTACCTTGACGTTGACCTATACCAGTACACCACTGCCAACATTCCCGCCGACAAATACCGTTTTGCCGACGAATACCGTTCCGCCAACCACGTCGCCAATTCCGTCACCCACGCCAGTAACGCCGGGTGGCGATCCGAATGCCACTAATGCGCCGACGTGGACTCCGCCGCCACCTAATCCCGCAGCGCAGATTCAAGATCACTACTACATGTCTCGCCCGATTCCAGATCGAGCGGCGAATTATGCGGCGCGAACCTATCCCTACGGCAGCACGGCAGGCGGGCGCTTGCAGGTGCATCATGGGGTGGATATGGTGAATCCTACAGGTGTAGAAGTTCTCGCTGCTGCCGATGGGGTTGTTGTCTATGCAGGTGATGATCTGACAACCGCGTTGGGTCCGTATAACAACTATTATGGGAATGTCGTCGTCATTCAGCATAATTTCACCGATAGCAGCGGCGAACCTGTGTTATCGCTATATGGACACCTCAACCGAATTGATGTGCAGGAGGGTCAGCCAGTCCTTGCAGGAGACTGGATCGGCGCGGTGGGTGGGACGGGGATCGCGCAGGGTCCGCATCTTCACTTTGAGGTGCGGGTTGGCAATGCGTTCGATTTCAATGCAACCCGTAATCCGGAACTGTGGATTCGTCCGTATCAGACGTTCGGAACGCTTGCGGGGCGAATCACTGACTCGGCGGGAAACCTACTTTATGATGCGACGATGACGGTAGAGTCGGCGGATATTACCCGTTACGTGGTGTCCTACGCCGATAACTCTGTCAATCCAGATTTACTCTTTGGCGAAAATTATGTGCTGGGCGATTTGCCCGCCGGATACTATACAGTAACGGTGAGTGACAATGGACGCATTCGCTTTCGTCAAATCGTGTATGTATACCCAAATCGCACGACGTGGCTGAATGTGCAGTTGGACAGTTAGCCGGCTCTGTCAGGCTCAGGACGGGTTGATTTTCGCCTGACAACCCTCTATACTGGCGACAAAAGCGCACGAGCCATCCGATAATTCACAAACGAAACCATGCACCGAGAACGCATTGCCGATGATATTTATGTGTTCACCAGCGACCTGTATGCACAGGTAACAGCGACTGTCATAGCGACAAAACAAGGTGCGGTGGTGTTTGATACGCTCCTGTATCCCGATGAGACGTTACAGATCACTCGCTTCATTGAGCAGCGCCTGAAAATGCCAGTCAGCTACGTGATTAACAGCCATTTTCATGCCGATCATTCTGCTGGTACATGCTGTTTTGAAAATGCGATGGTGATTGCTCATCAACGCTGCCTTGAATTGCTGGCAACACGCGGGCGTGAAGGACTTGAGCAGGCAAAACAGGATTTCGCTAATCTGCGCGGGCTGGAACTGCGCCTGCCAGATCGGGTGTTTGAAGGGGAATATGAACTCAAATCAGGCGACAAGACGCTTCTATTCTGGAATACTCCCGGTCACAGCACCGATTCGATTGTCTGCCTGATAAAAGAAGAACGAATCCTGCTCGCAGGCGATACAGTGATGCCCATTCCAGTTTTTGCGGATGGGGACTATGATGAACTAATTGCCTCCCTTCAAAGCCTGCGCGGCGCAAACTATGAAATGATCGTACAGGGGCATGGTGAAATTGTCCTTCGCGGCGAAATCGAAGACAAGCTGCGCGGCGATCTGAATTACCTGAACAAGCTGTATCAGGCGGTGTCAGCAGCGAATGAAAGTGAAATTCCAGAGCTGATAAAGTGCGTGGATATTGAGACCTGCGGGGTAAGCCATGTTTTGCTTGGCGGCGAAGTTGTCAATCTGCACCGCCAGAATGTGCAGGCATTGGCGCGTCAACTGCGGCGGAGAGACACACAGGATATTCAAACGGCGGAGGAACGCCGCCTAGCGGGTTCATTGGAATAACTGCGAAGGGAAATAACAATGGCGGATGCCGTTTACTTGACGCCTGAAGGCAAAGAAGATCTTGAACGTGAACTCAATCACCTGAAGAATGTTCGCCGCCCCGAACTGGCGGTGAAACTTTCAGAAGCGGTCTCCATGGGCGATCTGAAGGAAAATGCGGATTACCATGACGCTAAAGAACAGCAGGGGTTCGTCGAGGGGCGCATCAAGTATCTCGAAAATATTCTGCACAGCGCGACGATTGTCGAAAATCAGGGCGGCAACGGCGTAGTGAGTGTTGGCTCAACCGTCACTATTGTGGAAGAGGGAACTTCTGAGGAAGAAACCTATACGATTGTCGGTGCGGCTGAGGCAAACCCTGCAGAGCGCAAGATTTCCAATCAAAGCCCGATAGGGGCAGCCCTGCTCGGTCATAAAAAGGGCGAAAAGGTGAAAGCCAAAACGCCAGCGGGCGAAATATCCTTCAAAATCAAAAAAGTGGAATAGCAAAAGCCGCTAAAACAAAACGGCGCAGTCATCGAAACTGCGCCGTTTTTTTGTTAGCGGACGGGCGTGAAATCGCC
>Ga0224723_1000205_pt1 | contig 40820 bp, 41 predicted proteins | sample Balambano_FR2_Me_FD_161647 | JGI IMG/M metagenome (GOLD analysis project Ga0224723, IMG submission 161647) | Freshwater sediment microbial communities from Lake Towuti, South Sulawesi, Indonesia - Balambano_FR2_MetaG | ecosystem: Environmental > Aquatic > Freshwater > Lake > Sediment | place... | reverse complement strand
CGTTTGGTGTTTGGCGCTTGAGTATCTGGGGTGGGAGCGGTTTGGGGAAGGATGAGGGTGAAGGTGCTGCCTTGTTCGGGTTGGCTGGTCAGGTGAATTGTGCCGCCCAGCAGTCGAGCCAGTTCGCGGCTGATGGATAGGCCTAAGCCAGTGCCGCCATATTTGCGGCTGGTAGTGCCGTCGGCTTGCTGGAATGCCTCAAAAATGATTTTCTGCTTGTCAGGTGGAATGCCAATACCCGTGTCGCTGACGGCAAAGGCGATCGCATCAACCGCATCAACCGCATCAACCGTAACAATCACGTCGCCGCTTTCCTGGTGTAGACCCTGGGCGATCGGCTCAATTCGCAGTTTGACCTGACCTTGCTCAGTAAACTTAAACGCATTGGAGAGCAAGTTTTTGAGAATCTGCTGTAGGCGCTTTGCATCGGTGGCGATCGCCCCCGGCAGCGCTTCACCAAGCTCAACGGTAAACCCTAAACCTTTACTCTCGGCGATTTGTTGAAACGTCTGCTCAACATAGCCCTTCAGGTCAGCAAACTGGACTGGCTCAACCTCTAGCGACATCGTGCCCGACTCAATTTTAGCCAAATCGAGGATGTCATTGATTAGCTCTAGCAGGTCTGTCCCAGCAGAGTAAATCGTTCTAGCATACTCAACTTGTTTAGCAGTGAGATTGCCCGTATTGTTGTCGGTTAGCAGCCGCGCCAAGATTAGCAAGCTGTTGAGCGGCGTTCGCAACTCGTGCGACATATTCGCCAAAAATTCTGACTTATACCGCGAACTGAGTGCCAGTTGCTCTGCCTTTTCCTCTAGTTCCTGACGGGCATATTCAATTTCCTGATTTTTGCGTTCGACTTCGCGATTCTGGACGGACAAAAGTTCGGCTTTTTCTTCCAGTTCCTCATTAAGCTGCTGCAATTCTTCGTTCGTTTGCTGCAATTCCTCCTGCTGCTGTTTCAGCAATATCTCCGATTCGCGTAGGGTTTCAGCCTGTTCTTCAAGCTGCTGGTTGCTAGATTTTAGCTCCTCTTGCTGGCTCTGTAGCTCTTCGGTGAGGGCTTGCGACTGCTGTAGTAGTTCAGCGGTTCGCATATCAGCGGCGATCGTGTTCAGCACAATTCCGATGCCGTCCGTAATCTGATCAATCAGCGTCAGGTGAATTGGACTAAACCGCTGAAAAGACGCTAGCTCAATCACTGCTACGACTTCTCGCTCAAACAAGATAGGCTGCACCAAAATATTCAGCGGCGGTGCTTGCCCCAGTCCAGAGCTAATGCGAATGTAGTCGCTGGGAACTTCGGTAAGCAGAATTTTTTGCTTTTCCAGGGCACACTGCCCAACTAACCCTTCACCTAGCCGAAACTGGTTAGCCAAATGTTTCCGCTCTTGATAGGCATAGCTACTCAATAGCTTCAGCGTCGGTTGCTCTGCTTCAAGCTGCATTAGGTAAAACAAACCCTGACTTGCGCCAATCAGCGGTGCCAGGTCAGACAAAATCATTCTGGCAACGGTTTCCATGCTGCGTTGCCCCTGCAACATCTGGGTGAATTTTGCCAGACTGGACTTGAGCCAGCCCTGCTCTTCGTTTTCACGGGTGGCATCTCGCAGCGTCGTCACCATTTGGTTGAAGGTTTGAGTCAATATGCCAATTTCGTCGTGGCGATCGCTCTCCGGCAAACTAACCAACAGGTTTCCATCGGTCACTTCCTCTGCTGCATCTGAAATCTGCTTCAGCGGTTTGGAGATGTTTCTGGCCAAGAAAAAGCCCATCAGAGCCAACAAAATGGAATAGAGTGGAATGCCAAAAGCCACTCCGTACAGCATTTGTTGGGTTGCCAAATCTGCCTGAGTGGTGCGCTGGTTGAGCAATTCTGTCTCTACAGCTTCCATCTCCTCAACCAGATCGCGAATTTCATTCATGACTTGCCTGCCCTGGTCAGCCTGAATCACTTCCAGAGCAGCATCAAACCCGTCGGCACGACGAACATCAATGACCTGTTGCAGGATCGCCAGACGATTAGCTACCAGTGGCGCAAGCTGGTCAAGCTGCTGTTGCTGAATCGGATTCTCCTGCGTCAGGTTGCGAATTTGCTCAATTCTTCCATCCAGGGTGCCGACTGCCGCCGTGTAAGGCTCTAGATAGCGTTCCTGCCCTGTGATGATGTAGCCTCGCTGTCCCGTTTCAGCATCTTTGATCGCAGAAATCAAACTTTCAAGCTCGTTGAGAACCTGGTAAGTGTGGCTCTCCATGCGGGAGGCTGTTCTGACTTGAAGTGCGCTCCGATAGGAAAACCAGCCCAGTGCTGCAAAGATCGCTACACCTGCCGCAAAGCTAATGCCAATTTTGGGCCCAATCCTTAACCTGTTCAGCATTTGTAGCGTCAACTCAACCTGTATTCATGAACAATTTTGTCATCTTAACGAAGCCTCGCTGGGAGTGGAGCGCAAATCAGCCTCACGGTAGATGAGCAGATTCAAGACAGAAATGCTGACACACTTCTTCATAATGCTTTACATTACATAACATCACTGTCTCTGTAGGTAGTAAAACGCAATGGTAGGTTTTATTAAAGGACTGTTTGGTTCTAAGGCAAAGAAGCAAGGTGAGCTACAGGGTGATTCGTCCCCATCTGCAAAAGCTGCAAAGGCTCAGGCTTATTTTTTGGATGCAGACTCAGCTAAGACGCTGGGCGATTTAGACTATATGCGGACTGCTAAAGCTGTCAGGCGCACATTTCCTAAAACGCTGGCTAATCCAGACGGGTTTGAAAAGATCAATCAAATTTCATCGATTGAGCAGCTAAAGGCAATGAAGGAAGTTGCTGCTTCGGTTGCACCAGAGGCGATCGCCAAAATTGATGCTCAAATCGAAGCCGTTCAACAAGAAGCAACCGCTTCTCAAAACAGTCAGGCACCTAGCAGCAAAACGGGTTATGGCGGTCGCCGCAGCACCGACACCAGCATGGATATGTTTCGCAACATGGCGCGTGACATCAAGAAGCGATGATTGCGTAATGTAACCTCACAGGAAAACTTAAAAATCAACAAGCAGGGCATCCGTCTGTCGATAGATGTCTGAGGCAGTAGAACAGAAATAAGACTGGGGAATTATGCCCCCCTTTCCTTCCTACTGGAGCTTAGAAAATGAAAGCCCTGCTGCTCTATCCCCAGTTTCCGAAGACCTTTTGGTCCTACGATCGCTTTATGGAAATGGCTAGCCTCAAGGCCACCATTCCCCCCTTGGGCATCATTACCGTCGCCGCAATGCTGCCCCAAGATTGGGAGATTCGGTTTTGCGATCGCAATGTTGCCCCCGAAACAGATGCTGACTGGGAATGGTGCGATATCGTCATTCTGTCGGCAATGTTGGCGCAAAAAGCTGACTTTCACGCAATGATTCGCAAGGCTGTGCAGCTAGGCAAAAAGGTAGCGGTAGGCGGTCCGTACCCAACTTCTGTACCGCAGGATGCGCTGGACTCTGGAGCCGACTATCTGATTTTGGATGAGGGTGAGCTAACGGTGCCAATGTTTTTGCAGGCGATCGCCCAAAACCAACCTCAGGGAATCTTCCGCGCCGCTGAAAAGCCCGATGTCACCCTCAGTCCCGTTCCCCGGTTCGACCTGCTCCAGCGCCATCAATACCTGATGATGGCAATTCAGTTTTCGCGTGGCTGTCCGTTTAACTGCGAATTTTGTGACATTATCAGCCTCTACGGACGCAAACCTCGCACCAAGTCCCCAGAGCAAACCCTGACCGAGCTACAGACCCTTTATGACCTGGGCTGGCGGGGTTCCATTTTTGTGGTAGATGACAACTTCATTGGCAATCAGCGTAACGTCAAACGTCTGCTGCGAGAACTGATTCCCTGGATGCAGCAGCGCCACTATCCCTTCACTTTTCTCACCGAAGCCTCTGTCAATTTAGCCGAAGATGCTGAATTACTGGATTTAATGGTTAAAGCAGGCTTCTACGGCGTGTTCTTGGGCATCGAAACCCCTGACCAGGATAGCCTCCAGGTGACTCGCAAACTGCAAAATACGCGAAATCCTTTAGTTGAAGCCTGTCGCACGATTAACCAGGCAGGACTGATGATTTATGCCGGGTTCATTCTTGGCTTTGATGGAGAACGGGCGGGAGCGGGCGATCGCATCCAATCCTTTGTCGAAGCCACCAGCATTCCTCAGCCCATGCTAGGCATCCTCCAGGCACTTCCCAACACCGCTCTCTGGGATCGACTCAAGCAAGAACAGCGACTCTTTCAAGATCAGGGCGTTGTTGCAATTGGCGACCAAAACTGTTTAATGAACTTCACGCCAACCCGCCCCCTGGCAGAAGTCGCCAGAGAGTACATTCAGGCTCTCTGGACGATGTACGAACCCTCAAACTACCTCAAGCGCTGCTTCCAGCACTGCCTGAACGTCACCCCCAACCCTCAACTCCAGCAAAACGTATACTTTCCACCCGGCAAAAGCTTTAAGCTGGTTGCACGTTTACTCTGGCTGCAAGGAATCAAGCGCACCGGAAACCGGATTCAGTTTTGGCGGCAACTCTGGGACATCTTTAGAACCAAACCACAATTCCTCAATATGTACCTCGGCTTGTGCGCCGCTGGCGAACACTTTTTGGAATATCGCACCATTGCCCGCCAACGAATCGTGCAGCAGTTAGGCTATGACCCTCTGGTTGTGCCTGCGCCAGAACAAGTGTTGGTCATGAGTCATGGGTAAGAACGACTTAAATTACACCCGAATTACACCCAAAATAGCCTGACCTTGCCTGTTCTTTACACAAATCGTGGTGCGTCAGTTCTATTCAAGAAATCCGTTAGAGGGCTAGAAAGCCCTGGAGATGAATGCTTTCAGGGCTTTCTCTTAAAAGCTGGTGACAAGACTCGAACTTGCGACCGGCTGATTACAAATCATTTTGGCGAAATCCCAAAGTCTTTTTCTGAAAGGAGTTTTGAGTAGATGTGTTTGAGCTTGGCTTAGTTTTGGCTTAAATTACCTGCTCCCTAAATTGAAAACGGAATAAATATCTATTTACTAGAAATGTGTCTCTATTGTCTCTAAAATCCTGGAAATGCTTCTTCTACCTAGCTTTCGGGGTAGAGACACCTCTATCTCTGCGTTGTCTCTGTGTCTCTATTTTCTGTCTCTAAAATCGCAAAGTTAGGGGCTATCGTGCCTATTCGCAATTGATGTCTCATCCTCGGCAGAAATTGTCTCCACCGAATGCAACTGCGCGACGAACCCAATCCCCTACCTGCTGCGATTCTCAGCCGTCCTTGGGCATAATTCGGCATGGAACAGACATGGAGCCAATCAAAAGATCCAGCGCTAGAACTTGCACGTGGAGCATCGCGTGAAACAATGGTGGCGCTGCTGCGAGAGGTCGAGCATTTAAGGCTGTGCGCTTACGATTGCGGTGTTGACGGCGTTTCCAGGAAAGAACTGTCGCTGCATGTGAACGACGAACAAACCCCGATCCTTCACCTGTTCAACAATTTTGTCGCTGAAATTCCCCTCAGTCGGCGTATTGAGTTTCTTCGGAGGTTAGAAGAATAGTGGACAAGAACCGATTTTTCACTGATGAATTCCTCGTCCAGGTTGCCGTTACTGCCTGGAATGAGAACCCCATCTTAGGCGCACGAGTTTTGTTGGACGTTCAGCAAAAACGAGGCTCAGCGCTTGCAGAAACCTGCTACAAGGCGATCGAAGCTCATGTCTTCGCCGCAACGCCGAAGCGCAGACGGAGGAAAAAGGATGCCCAGACACAAACTCCACAAGCTACTCAGTGAGCGTGACCTGGCGACCTTCGAGCGGCTGGCGGCGCTACGATTGTCGTTGGGTGATATCGCTGCGATTTTAAGTCAGCAGACCGCCATTGAAGTCACTGAGGCGAATCTGAGATGGCACATCGCCCATAGCAAGCTGATAGGCAAGCTTTATCGACTTGGACGTGCAAAGGCATCATTAAGCCTTGCTCAGAGTGCTTACAGTTTGGCGGTCGAAAGCGGGACGGTTTCTGGGTTGCAGTATTTCGAGCGGTCGAGAGGACTGCTGAACGATTTGCCTAACCAGGATGGTAGCAATATTGCTAATCAATCGACTGAAGACCCGTTCCCGGTTCAAATTGTCATACCCGACAACGGCAGAGGCGACTGTACTATCCCGATGTCGTCCGAAAACAAGCTAGAAGGGCTATTTGGCGACGATCTGGACGAAGGTTAGCAGTAGTCGGGCAATTCTTCCGCAGTAGTTAGGCAAGCTCTCAGGACGGCTCCAGGGTGTCTTCAGAACACCACAAAAAGCGACCGATCGCTCAGCCGCATTTTATGGATATACACGCCAGATGATGCCCCGCGCAAGAAAAAGCGATGGCTCCGGCTGGAAGCGATCGCTTTAGGTGTCCAACAGGTGTAGCCTAAACAAACTTCTAGTGGGATGATACCCAGCTTCATCGAGTCGCAGCTTGCCGCGTCAGGCTGAGCAGGTTTTGTGTGGCTTTGGCAACCGCCTTCCGTCTTGCCTCGGTCGCGTCAACGCCTTCTGAAAGGGATGGGTAATGACGTTTGGCAAAGGAATCCAACGGCTCAGATGTGCGACCAGATCGGATAACTAAACGATCGCCGTCAACTGCCAAGTCTTCTGAAGACGAAAGGGAATCGTTTAGGTCACGCAACGATTCAAGGTTTAAGCCTTGCTTGTTGGCAAGCGCTTTTACATCAGAATGAAGTTCAGCCATTAGGAAAATCCTCCAAAAAATGGTGTTTGAGTTCCGGCAGAAATCGAAGCAGGGCAACTCTTTCAGCTTTCGGCAGCGATTGCAAATGCCGGATGGCAACCTCGTCCCCTGCCTCCTGCTGCATCAGCTTGATTTGTTGGCGGTGAATGCCTCGCTTGATATACTCCGGCGTTGGGTTTAACCGCTCTGCCTCCTCTGGCGAAATGACGCGAGTGGTCATTAGCGGCTGGACTGGAACTTCAACACGCTTGCCTTTCCGAAAAAGGTCGGCATCGTACCATTTCCATTGATTGTTATTTTGCAATCGACCTGAAGGCACAAAGCCAGGAGGAGGCGACTTTGGCTTCTCTGCGCCTTGGCTTGGAGCTGGCTGCAAAGCCTGGACTTCAGCTTGAGTTAGCTCGTAGCTTTGCCCCTTCAAGAAAAAACGTCCATCGGGAAGGCGGGTATTGCCGCCCATCAAAATTTCCATGAGTGGGTATTATTTGCTTTGGCAGGACAATAGATTTTACCCAAGCGAAGAATTTATTTGTTTGGCGCACTCATCAATTGCCCCAGCATCGACTGGGGTTTTTGTTTGGGCGATCGCCTCATTCGCCGTCAGCCGCCAATCCTTGCTCGATAGCTGCCTGAGTAATAACCTCCCTAAGCCATGCGGAAGGATTATCGAGCGATCGCACTGCTGCATCTACTGTCTTGGATACCTTCACACACAAAGGCTTTGCCGCAAGTGGTTCTGCTCCCAGCCTGGGCATAGGGCGCAAATTCTCTAAACTCTTGTCGTTAAGTGCCATCGTTCGTCATCGGGAACTACACCTGTCAGTCTATCTGCTCACTGGTATACCAGTGAAAATTCACACAAACTTTATGTTTAACAACTTCTTAAATCGCTGGTATACCAGTGATAATGGATATATAGGACAAAAAAGAGGGCAGCGCTAACTGCCCGCCTGACAAATTGATTTACATGGATTGTAGCCAATGAAAAGACCATACAGCCGCCGAGATATGTGCAGTCCAGCTTGGGAAGCCTTGACTATCGACTGGAATTTATTGCCCAGCGTGGCAGGCGTTGATACTGCTGCCTGCCGAACAGAAGAGGAAATAACGGGAGCCGTTCGCGCCGTCATTTCCTGGCTCCGCTCCAGGGGTTGTAGCTATGAAGGCATTTCTTACGCCTACCCGTTTTTGAGTAGAGAAGTTGGACGATTGCTCAAGGAACTGCGCTCTAAGCCGTTAGAAGCTGGCGATACGGTTGTTGAATTGCCGAAAACCAAGAGCAGACGCGAAGGTGTCGTTGTTGGTTTTGGTCAATGCAACGGACAAGAGCAGCCGTTGGTGCTTTTTGATGGTGCAAAACAGCCACAATTCAGTTCTTTGAAAATGTTGATCCGCCTCTAACCGAAAGTTGGGCATGATTAAATCGACCAAACATGCCCCCATCCGCGCAGTTCTCCATTGCTGCGGACTGCGCGGATGGGGGCATGTTTGGATGTTGAATTGTTACTGCATTACTGTATTGCTTTGTTGAGTTCCCTACCTCCCCAGCAGTACCCTAACCGCTGCCTGCTGCTGCTCCACCACTTCAAGCCTCGCCAGAATGTCCTGGAGTGTTACCCCAACAGTTGAAGCGTCATTCTCGCCCAGGTACAAGGCGATCGCCTCATGCAGCACTTGCGACGAATTGCGTCCGGTCTTGTTGGCGATCGCCTCAATCTTTGCCTTCCACTCTGGCGGAACCCTGGTCGAAATGTTTGGGTTAGGTTGTTTACTCATTGCTGACTTTAGAGACTGTCACTGTGACTCTGCCCAAACTCACCATGTAGACATTGAGGTCTTTGTATTCTCAATAAGAGGGTGTTTTGAGCAATAAAGGGTTATTCTCTGTTGGCATCCATGAAGAATCACTGAAACACTTGTTCTTCCGTTGTCGTTTCAATGGAAACGACAATATTATTAGAGGGAACTGATTTCAGAGTGAGTAAACGATGGCAGGAAAAGTTGAAGGGAGAGGTCAAGCCAAAGTTTTAACCCCTGCCGAAGTTGAGCAAGTTCTAACCTACGTTCGTGAACCCTACCGAACAGCGATCGCTATCGCTGCTTACACTGGCTGTCGCATGGGTGAGGCGATCGCTCTGAAAGCTGAGAACGTCCAGGAAGAGTTCATTGTTTTCACCAAAACCAAGACCGGAGAGACACGGGCTGTTCCCATTCATCCCAAGCTGAGAGCAATCCTGGCTGATGCAGCTTTGCCCAACGCTGGCTACCTGTTCCCCTCGCAAGGTGGCAAGAAGTTGCCTCACATTACCAGGCAGGTTGTAGATAAAGAGCTTAGGGCTGTGTGCGAGGGTTTAGGGATTGAGGGCGTTGGCACTCACAGCTTTAGAAGAACGGCTCTGACTGCGATGAAGGATGCCAATACCCCCATCAAGAATATTGCTGCCATCTCTGGGCACAAGAGCCTGAACGAGTTGGCACGGTATTTAGAAGTTTCTGAGGGGGACAAGCAGCGGGCGATCGCTGTCTTGCCTTATTAGAAACAGAAATATTTGTGGCAGTGAGCAAACTTTGTTATAGGGAGTAGCTATCGTAATGCTTTTGCATGAACAGCCGAAAAGCTGTGATGATTTGTTTGGAATTGAGCTGAAGTATTTGTCCTCAAATGTTGTTAACAGAATTTTCTGGGTTTTCTCATAGGCAAAGACTTATATTGGTGAATACATCTGTGTATCCCGTGTAGCTTCAAAATAACTGGATTTGATGCAAAGCAGGGTTAGGAGACTTGACTCAAATAGAAGGGCCCGTATGACGTTACGTATAGACGGGCCTAGCTTTCCGTTGCAAAAATTTCGAGAAGCAATTGACAGCTTTGCTGAGCTGTTGACAGAAATTGACAAAGAGACCTCACCTGATAGTGTTCCGACAGTAGAATGGGTAATTTCTTCAATTGAGAGCGGTAGCCTTGTCATCACAGCAGAGGCAAATCCTATTGCTGAGTCAATCGAGCCTGAGCGAATAGAAGAGCTGGTGAATACAGTCTCAGAAGGTTTTAAGGCAATTGAAAGTTCGCCTGTACGCCCAAATGGGTTTTCTAATAGAGCGTTAATCAGTGCCAAGAAATTTGCCGAATTAATTGATCCAGATAATTTTGCAGAGATTAACCTTAGCGGCGACGATTGGCGTGTGGATGTGCAGCCTAGAATAGCTGCAAATGTAGATGAGCTAACCAAGGCATCCTACAAATTCTATGGTTCTGTTGAAGGTACGTTGGTTTCAATTACTACTTCTGGTCAGCAATCTTTTGGAATTCAAAGCCCTGTCGAAGGCAGAATAGTTAAGTGCTTTTTCAAAGATGACCTTTTTGAAGAAGCGCGAGATGCGCTAAAAAAAAGAGTTTATGTTTTTGGCTTGATTCGACAATATGTACATGGTCCTAAAATTAATATTCAAGTTGAAGAATTGAAGGTTTTACCATCTGTGAATGAGGCCCCTACCCTTGCAGAGCTTTCAAGAATGTTGAGAGGTGAGGTGTGAAGCAAGACAAGGAGAAGCACTACCTTGATGCCTGCATATTTGCAGCATTTCTCAACCAAACCTCAGAAGTGGACAATTATCAGGAGTGTTTGCCTGTTATCCAGGCGGCTGAACGACAGGAAATTATGGCTTTTACATCAACTGTTTCTTTAAGTGAAGTCATTTACATCAAAGAATCTCCTGAAATCCGTGAAGACGTTCAAGAAGAAATAATTTCTAAACTCTTCAATAGCCCCTGGTTAAACTTGATCTCCTTTGAACCTGTAGTAGCTCAAGTTACAAGACAAATTGCGCGTAAATATAAGCGTAAACCTTTAGATACTGTCCATCTAGCAAGTGCATTAAGAGTAGGAGCAAAGTTTTTTCATACAATTGACCAGAAATTAATAAACTCTTTGCCTTACGGCGTTGATCTCTCTCCTGATTTTTCGCAAACACTAATCGTACAACGACCATCTGGTTTTCAAACAGCAATCGATTTTACACAACCTGATTTACGAATTTAACTATGCTTGAGATAAAGAAGATTTTGGAATAACAGAGGCAAGGGGAGTTCTGCATTTAGCCCTACCATTCAATGTCTGCTATAAGCCTTCAACTCTTAGTGGTGCAGAAATCTCAGGCAGTCTCAATATGAGAAGGTAACGACTTTAGAGAACTCGATGCGGCAATCTAAAGTGTCACGTTTATGATGAGAGGCGCAAGCGGGAGGGGGATTGTGTTTTGGCAGTGCGCGGAATTTGGGCAAAGGCAATCGCTGGTAACAACAACGGGCGAACTCTCTCAGACCCAATTGCAGAAAACTCAAGCCGCGTTGTCCATGCCAATCGAGACGAGCCCGATGTCCTGCTTGCACCAGCATCATGCCCAGGATGAGCGCGAGCAGGGAAGCACAGTCCAGTAGCATAAACAAGCAGGTCAAAGCTTGAGCATCGCGTAAACCCGATTGCAGCACGTCAAAAGCGGCAGACTTGTAATCTTTGAAATGGGGTTCAATGCCGCCAAAGCGTTGAGCGTAAAGGGCAAAGGTTTGCAATGACGCAGGGCGCTCAGACAACACGGCCCAAGATTCTTTAGCGCCTGCCACGGTCGCAGTAGCAAGGTGGCAGGCAACGCCACCTAGAACACTGACGTTGGGAAATAGATAGGCCTGCTCAACTGGAGGCAACAGGTGCTCAACGGCAACGGTACGACCGTCTTGGAACCTCACGTTCAAGTCCGACTTGACCCGAATCGCCCAAGACCAGTGGTGCTGCTGCAACCAGCGCAACAGTGCACCATGCTCAAAGCCTCGATCTGCTAGTAAGGTCACCTGGCACCCCTTGGGGAGGACACGCCTTGCCCATGCCAGCAACGGCTCGTACTGCTCAAATCCCACCATCGCACTGCCATGTTCAAGCACGATTTGAGCCAGTGTAATTGAGCGTCCACCCCAAACCAGGCACACCTCGACCAGGCAAAACTGGTCCCACAACAAGCTGCTATCCAGCGTCAAAAGCACGGCTTCTCCGGCAAAGGCTTGCAAGGCGTGGTGTAACAGGGGCTCGTAGAATCGCTCAGCGTTAATCTGCTTGTTGTGGACAAAGTAGCTCAAGCGTTCCATGTGAGCACGTGCCTTGCACTCTCGATGAGATAAGTAAGGGAGCCACTCTCCTAAACAGGCGCTCTCTGACTGCAAAATTGCAGCGATCATTTCGGCAAAGCCTTGCAGATGTCGTTGGTCTTTGGGTGTGACCCATTGACGCAATTGCTCTTGCAGTTGACGATACAAAAGGGGTGTTTCCATGAACTTTGCTGTGAGTTGGGGAACTTCAGCGTCTCATGAAATGCCCCCTTCAGGCGCTCCTGTCTCAGATGAGACTGACCCAATATCAACCCTTCCAACACCTTTCTGCACCACTAAGGCCTTCAACTAAGGAAAATTCTTATCTCAGTAGCATTGGTACATCAAAATTAATGAAGGACAATTGTCACGGCCCCGCATCACCAATCAAAAGGCAATCGATTTGATTAACGCTTATGCTGACAAGCTTTCGGCACAAAGAGGCTATAGAGTTCAGCCGAATCAGGCGTTGATGGAGTTTGTTCTGAACGAGATGCCCGCAGCGATCGAGAGCATTCAACAGCTTAAGTAATGACTAGCTTGAGGGCACCAGCCTGCACGAGAGTGGATAAGTAGCGCCAGCCCTGTTGAGTATCGTCTGGATGTCCGTGAAGCACCTCCATCTGCAAAGAAGGACTCTCCGGGTTGTATGTTTTGGGAATGTTGAAGATTCGGTAGAGCCGCCCTTGAAAAACGATTAGATCTCCTACGGCCAATTCTTCAAAGGTGCCGACTGGAGTAAGAGTTACGCTCGTTCTTGGTTTGGGCATATCTTTGTTCAAGAAGGGTTGTCAGTCCTCCATTCGCAAGCGATGAAGTGAATCCGGCTATCGAGCTACAAGAGTCAACAACCTTTACCGCTCGTTCATAAAGTCTTCATACGACCTGTGGAGAGTCTAGATACGGACGAAACTAGAACAAGCAATCTAAGTGAAGATAGAAAGATTCTTGCTACTTTTCGTGACAGAAACTCCTTACCTTTATAGCAAGGGATTTTGCATTTCTAGCCCTGTCGGGTGATGCTCAAAAAGCTGTCGGGTAGATTGTCGGGTGCTGTCGGGTGTCGGGTAACTGCCCGACAGTGCTAAAAAGTTGTCGGGTAGCCTGTCGGGTATGTCAGATATGAGTTTCAGCGATTTGTCGGGCGATTTGTCGGGTTGTCGGGTAAAACTGTCGGGTGTCGGGTAGAGCCGTTTTTGGGGTTATCTGACAGGCTTGTAAGCTGTCGGGCTGTCATCATCTGCATCACCTTTGTGATGCTTTTCAAGTAGTAGGATTAATTCTCTGATTCGCTCTACGCTACACCCTTTCAGTGCTGCTAAACTTGCCCGTTGAATGTCTCGAACCTTCACCCATTCATCAGCCTGCTTAAGTGCGTATTCGTGGATGGCGATCGCTTCACTAGGTAAATCATTTGATTCTGATTCAGCCTCATCTATCACCTCACTAAATGCATTCAGCAGCGTTTCTAAGTCGCTCTCTGATGCATTGAAACTGAACTGTTCCTTCTGGTATTCGTCGTCCTGTTGATAACTAAAGGGATGGCTCAGCTTTGACCTTTCACCTACTGGAAATTCAGTTTCATACTCTGGCAGAGCAGACCAGCGATCGCCCCTGCTGTAGTAGAACGCTCTGCCTGTAGGGGCAAGCAACTTGTGACGCGCTGCTGTCTCCAGTTTTGGGCAGAAGCCTGTAGCAACGGCGCTATCAACAATTGATGCGGTCTGGCTACTGAATAGCAACACACTGCTGAAGCTGGAGCGCAAAGACTTAGTTCCAAAGCCAATGTCGGTTGCATTGGGTGATTGGGTCACAATCCAGGTAAAACGCCCCTTTCCGTCCGTGCCAGTCTCACCACTGCTGCTGATAGCGACCAGGCGTGACTTGAGCAGCCCCATGATTTTGCTGTCTAGCATTTTGTTGAGACTGACAAACTCATCCACAATTAGCAGCTTGGTTGCAGCCGTAGAAGCATTGAACCGCTGCTGGAACTCCTCTAGCAAGCCTTCGACACGAGCCACATCTACGCTGAAATCTCTCAGGTCGAAGTGTAGCCGTTTGTCGAGATCAACAAATGACCAGTAGTGAGCTTCGCTAGGTTCATCTTTTGGGTCAATTAACCAGATTTCTACATCAGGGCGATGCTTCAGTAGCATCCTGCCTGCGTTGGCTACCAAGATACCCTTACCCGTGCGAGGTGGAGCCGCAATGATGGTTGATTTGAGTTGTCGTGCCATCAGCCCTGCCAAGCTAGCAGTAACAGTAGCAGCAGGGTTAACAGTTGCGATCGCGCTAGTCTGTGGCTGCTGCTCCACTGGTTCGTCTGGCAGTTCAAAGATTTTTTCTACTGCCTGCGCTGTCTCATCTACAGGCGTTGCAGTTGTTTCGACGGCATTCAGCTTTGTGTATCTCCCTACCTTTGGTGCATCAGTTGCCGCTGGCAAAACCTTCTGTACGGCTTCAAAATCCTGCTGATGCCCGTCTGGTAAGTACTGAGCAAAGTTACCTTGCTTAATTGCCTTCATCGCCTGATTGCCTTGGCTCACCTTGTTCCAGGTGCGATTACCCACGATCAGACCGACGATCAGGGCACCCAACCCACCAAACACGGCAAAGCCTAACCCTGATGCAGCAAGGATCAGAACTAAGTCTGTGTTGATATTAAAGTGGCGTTCAGCAATTTCCCTAAATGCCAAGTCACGGTAGAACTTATCAGTCGTAATTTCGCCTCGGTTGAGAGCAGTTTCTAGCTGTTTAATTTCTTCTGGGGTGTACATTTCTCGCCTCAAGGAAACTACTAAGAAGCTGGATGCCCTGAGACATCCAGCCGTTGGTGAAATTGGTTAGCTCACTTCGCTGAAGTGCTTCAGCATATTGTGAAGCCAGCTGTAGACAATCACGATGATCTCAACGGCGAATAGCGTCAGCAGCAGGGCTGTCAAGTTATAGCCGTCTACGTCTGCCCATGTGGGAGCTGCCAGGAAGATATCAAGCCGCTCCAGACCTCCATTGATGGGTGGGTAGTGAGTTGCACACAAAGCAAAATCACTGATATAGGCGATCGCACTTGCCCAATAAGCATTACGAATCCATTGCATCGGCAACTCGTTATGTTTGTGCTTCAGCCGTGCAATAAATTCGTTGTCAGTGTCTCGAATTTGGAGGAAGTTAACACGCTCCAAACCCTTGATAATCAGGCGAATTGAGTCCATGTCTCGCATTAGGATACGGGGCAACAGTTCCAGGATTTGGAGAATTGCCCAGAGGACGATTGCCACTACCAGGGCAAGGAATCCGCCCAACCAGGCAATCACCCAACCAATCACCGCACCCAGCAGCGGAATGCTGGTCAAAGCTTCAATGATGGCAAGGTTAGAGGACTCTGCAAAGAAGTTCTGGACAATTTCGTGATAGGGAACCACATTGAGCCAGATGAACACCGCTGCTGCTGCCAACAGTAAGAACTGAAGCACTTTGCCTGTCTGCCTGAGACTGCCAGTGCGAACCTCGAAACTGTTGCCGCTGTTGTAAAAACTGTTGTGTGGTGTGGAGGTTGATGTGCTGTCAGAAGTGTTGTTTGAACTGTTTGAAGCAGACTTTGAACCTGCGCTGTAACGTGCCATCTACTGAACCTCCTGTGCAGGTTGGTTGTATTCTGCGGTCACTTGTTGATTAGTAATTGCTGCCTCAATCACGCCTCGATCGCCCGTAAAAGCAAGGCTTGACGCAACTGGGATGACTTCACCATTGATGTTTTGGTTGGTTAACACTGCGGTGTTGCCGTTCGCATCACAAACCGCAGTGCCAGCAGGTAGGGGTGATTGGGTAGCGCGATCGAGAACGGGCATATTTTCCACAATCGAGACAAACTGATCCGGTTGGTCGAGGGCAGTAACCAAGATGCAGCCTGATTCATAGCGCCCAATGGCGATCGCCTCTAACTCTGCTGCTGCATCCTGTGCAATCTCTAGCTGGATTTGTTGTTGCTGTAGTGCCTTGCGTTCAGTGCGTAATGTTTGTCCTTGTTGGAAAAAGTCAGAGGCAGAATCAACCCCATCATTCAGCAGCACTAGAGGAGTGACGAGAAGGGCGATCGCCAGCAACGGGTTAGCTTTTGCCCATTGTTCAATGCTCTTGATTTCCATCAGTCAGCCCTCCACACCCATCGCTTGATCCATCCGGGCGGCTAACCGCTTATCGGTCTTAAAGACCTGCTCCCAGGCTTGGCTAACCAATTCGCATTGAGACTGTGTTCTCTCTCCACCAGACGCGAGAATCACCGCAACTTCAGCCGCTAGAGGGTCTTCTACGCCTGCCTTCGCAAGCTGCTTGTAGAAGGATTGCTGCTGTCGGTAAGTTTCCCGAACTTGAGCTAGTAATGCCTCAGCAAACCCAAACTGGGTGTCTGCATTCAAAGATTCGAGTCCATTCAGAATGTCAAAAACTGCTCTATCGCTGTCGCTGTCAGGATCGAAGCATTCCCAAGCATCCTGCATCGTTCCACCTTCACCGATCAGGTGAAAGGCGAAAATGCTAGAGAGCATCACAAATTTGTCGTCAATATGAATCCCTTGGAGAGTAGAGCCGTACTGCTCCACCAGACCATCAAAGAAACCATCGCGGTCGGAAGCGTAGTAGCCTAAATCCTTTGTCATGATGAGAATTAGCTCCTGTAAATGTAGGTTTGTGGGAGTGCCAGCCCAGAACTTTGGTCGGGGACGGGCCGGCTAATTGTTTTGAGACTGTTGGCTGATCTGCTCTAACCTTTCCAGGGAAACAGTTACAGCCTCTAGCGCAAGTTGAATTGTGTGCAGTCGCTCCCTCATCTGGGTGATGAGTTCACGTTGCTCTGAGAGTTGCTCAGGAGTCATAGCTCGATTGGCTCCGTGAATTTGAAACTGTTGTCGGTAGATGTAGGCTCAGCAGTAGGGGCGATCGCTTGTGAGGAAACTGCGAGAAAGTTCATTCCTGCGATTGCAGTACTTGAGAGGGCTGTTGTGTCCATCCGAAAAGCTTAAAGATTCCCTCAAAGCTTGAACCGCTGCCTCGTCAAACTCTTGAACCGAAACTGTGATAACTGGGAAATCCAGCGCATCGCTCCAGAGATGGTTTGGATAAGCATGATGAGCGATTGTTAGGACTGTGCCTTTGAAGATGAAATCAGAGCAAGCATCGTGAATGAATATTTGCTCACCTTGACTAGGAGCAGAAGGTAGCCGGATATTGAAAAACACGTCTCCTGAGTTAATTCCGGTCGTTGAAACAGAGCAGAAAATCGACACTTTGAAACTCCTAAATCACGTCATCTAAAGCCTTAGCTGCGTCCACTTCTCGGTAGTCCATTGGCATAACGCCATTTGTGGGAAGCAATGCTGTCTCAGCAGCGGGGCAGCTCCCGCCCAAGTACTCTTTCCAATAGCACCGGACAATTGCTTCAATTGCAGTTCTGGTGCTGCCCAAACCCCTTTGGTCAGAGACTTGTTGGGCAATTGCCTCTACATCGTCAGATAGTCGAATAGATGCCATCTCGCCCCCTACACCGCTGCACGGGTTCGGATGTAGTAAGCACCCTGAACATTGCTTGTATTCGCTTCTGGCATCACCAAAAACGCTGGATTGCTCATCAGCTTGTGGTTGACCAGGTGGGAGCCGCCGCCCGTGACGATGAACCGCTTCACATCAGGCAGGTAGGTCTGATAGCGAGATTTGAGTGTTTGAACAATTCCTTTCCACCAAGGATCAAGGTATTCGTTCATCCACTCTGCCCAGCAAAAATCAGACTCACCGTAGAAATTGCCATTGCAGAACCCGTCCTGAATTACAACCGGATCGGGACTGGTGACACTGGTTGACTCTAAAAGCGGCTTTGCTAACCGAGAATCGCTGGCGATCGCTACTGCCAAGCGGTAAGTACCATCCCGCTCATGCACGTCATGGTCAACCAGTTCTCCATCAGCAGCGTAGAGGCTGGAAAGCCATGTAGAGCCGCCCAAATCAATTAGAACAGTGTAGCCCCGGTTTGGGACATAGTTTCTGATTTTGGCGAGGCTGTACGCCCCTAGCCCTTCATGGATGACCTCGACAGACTTAATCTCAGCCTTGATTTGCACCCCATTACGAATGTAGGAATGCACTCCAAGTAAGGCGTTTTGCAGGAAGTCTTGATAGTCGTCTGGCGAGTGGTGACAAACCACAAGGTGGTATTGTCCAGATTCTTTAATGCAAGCTGCCAAGTGCAACTGAGCAAGCTGACTCTTGTTGCTTTGAACAGTCGCTTCATAGTTGCCATAGCGTGAGCATTGTGTTCCTACATGCCAGCGCAAGCCGTTGATTTCAATGATTGGGCTGGCATTAGTAGAGTTCAGAAGTCTCTGTCCCTGAGCCAGAGGCTTCTGAAGGCTGCGAATTTGGGTGATGGTTCGACCATCGAAAGCTTTCAGTTCAAAGTTTCCAAAGTCCAGAGACAAAAGTGCAGGTTTGTTGGCAATCGTAACGGGTGTAGCCATTCGTAGCCCCCTCTATTTAGTTCGTAAAATTGCTGAAACTCATTACTGACAAGGCTCAGAAGCGTTTTAGGATGCAAGCCAGATAACGCTTTCAAATGCAACGTTTGCGATCGTTCGTATCGCCTTGTCTTCATCTGAAGTGATATTAGCACATTTGAATCAATTTTGACTCGTATTTGAGTTAAATTTGATTCAAATACGAGTAAACCGTTTAGAATCAAGGAAAGCAGCGCTTTAGCGTTATTCTGTGAGTGAAATATGAGTCAAACTTTGATCCGGCAAGAGATGCCCAAAAAGACCGATCGGCTTCAAATTCCCAGCATTGGAGAGTGGTATGCAGACTTGCTGCGTATTGATGCGACGATTAATGAGCGCAGCGAACCGCAGCAGGCAAATAGCCTTCTATGCTCCAAGCTTCAGGAAAGGGAGCCACGCATTCGAGAGCGAGTTAAATACCTGGCAGAAAAAAGAGGCATCAGCTTTGAGCAGATGTGGAATGACATCCTGACCGGGAAGTTTGAGAAGCTGACTCCCGAAGAATTTGCAGAACTAAAACAACTGGAGCAATCTGATCAGTAAGGCATTGCCATGCAGATTCGAGTTATACGAAACTGAAGAGACTTGTTCATCCCGAAGCGATCGACATGACAGCATCAGAACCATCGCGGCTAGACCGCATTGAGCAAATTTTGGAACGGCTTGCAGTACGGTCTGAGGCGACGGATCAGCAGATCGCCTCCAATGCTAGGGCAATTGAAGCCAACAGCAACGCTATTGCTGAAACTCGCCAAACGCTTGCTGAACTGGGAGAACGTCTGAATGACAGCATTCAAGACTTGACTGGGATGCTGATCACCCAGGTAGAGCAGGCAGCAGCAGACCGAGCTGAAATGCGGCGAATGATTGAAGAAATGTACGGCAACCGTTCTAACGGAAACGGCAGTACTGAGGAGTAATCAGGGGCGATCGCCATGACCACTATGAACAACCAACCAGACGACATTGAGATGCTAATTGAGCAGGTAGGACGGCTTACTGAAGGGCTGACAGAATTCCGTCTGGCAATGGTGGATAGCTTCACCCAGTTCAACAGCAAGCTGGACAGGATGACAGACAAACTGGATGGAATGAGCGATCGACTAGATCGACTTGCGAGTGTAAGCGAGGAGCAAGCAAGTACGGCTAGGCTTCAAGCTGAGAGCATCACACGGCTTATCGAACTGCTCCAGCAGGGTAGGTAACAAATGAGCAACTTTGAAGAACACGTTCGCCGAGCCGAAGAACTGCTTGGCGGCATTGACACTACATCTAGCGTCTAACTCTGGCAAAACTATATCGTGTTCTACTACATGCGGTGTGTCAATTTGTCAACTATAAAATTTTGCGTTATTGTCGGTTTGTCTCGATCAATTTTTTGAGAGATACAACTTTTTTGAAAACCTTGGGTATAGTCCGGTTGCGTACAACCTTCAAGCCCACATCGGGAGATCCAATGATGCAAAAGGCGAAAGCTTGGAAACGATCTAAATCGTCACGGTCATCGGGAATTCGATTGCCAAACGAATTGTTTGAAAATCTTGAAGCGCTATGTGCTGCTAAAGGGGAAGAACGTAACAGCCTGATCATTCAGGCGCTTGAAATAGCTTATGCTCACGATTTCGCTCAGTTACAGAGACAAAAAACTCCAGTCCACAAAGCGCCAGGACTGGTTGCATAACGTCCCAAAAAACAATTAGCTCCCCACGCCAACAAAGCAAGAGAGCCAATCGTTCACCATTAATGCCAGATGCCTTCTGGCGGAGGTTAAATGTTGAAAACTGAATCAATCCTATCAGCAAATAGGAGCGAGTGTCAGCTATCTATACTCAATGATAGCAACCTGACCTGTTCTGTCAAGTCCGATATTGTTCGCCTGCCTGACAGCGTTGATCTGGGCATTTGCCCACGTTGCGACAACCAAGATTTGATTGTCAGTCCTGGAAGTGGGCCTCACGTTGGACGGCTTGACTGCGACCAATGCCACCGATTCATCAAATGGCTAGGGCGCGACAAGGTTGCTCAATTGTTAGGTTTAGCGGCAATGCAGGAGGTGCAGTGATGGTACAAGCATCTCCTAGACCAACCTCTTTGCCATTGGTTGAGAGCCTGAAGAAACTGCCTGATGACTGGGCGTTAACGCCAGTTGACGGCAAGAAAGCTCCTTACCAAGAGAATTGGCAGAATTCGCCATTAAGTAAGCGTACTGTTGCAGCGGAAATCAAAGCAGGACGCTGTAAGGCGGTTGGAGTTCTATGCGGCGAACCATCAGGCGGACTGTTGTTCTTCGACCACGATGGAGTCAGTTGCGACACATTGATAGAGAAACTATCCGGTGAGTTGCCAAAGACCGTTGGTGTAACCAGCGGTAGACCAGGACGGTACCAGCTTATCTACCGTATGCCTGAGCAATATTGGGGAGCGATCGCAACCAAGAAGTTGAAAACTGGTGCAAAGGATGGTGATGGCAAGCCTGAGCAGATTGAGTTTCGGTGGAACGGTTGCCAATCGGTTGTAGCTGGCGCTCATCCGATGACTGGAGCTTACCGTTGGTTGCCTGGGCAAGCTCCTTGGGAATGTGCGATCGCTGAAGCACCATTATGGATGGTTGAGCAAATGCTGAGAGACGTTCCCAATTCTTCTGCGTCTCAGCAATCTCCCACGTTTGAGCGTTGGAGTGATGAGGATTGGGCGCTGTCTTATCTAGATGCGCTCCACCCCAGCAGAACAGACGATTATGAGGACTGGTTAGCGGTCGGAATGGCGTTGCACAGCGTTTCTGATTCGCTGCTGACTGAATGGGATAGGTGGAGCCAGCAGAGCAGCAAATACAAGTCTGGCGAATGCCAGAAGAAATGGCAATCGTTCAAGCGTAGCGGAATTGCCATTGGGAGCTTGGGTGCGATGGCAAAGCGCGACGGTTGGGTGAGTCCCTTTGGTGAGCGGCAGCAATCTAAGCCTGAAACCAGGAAAGAAAAACCTACTGCTGGTAAAGTCATCGATCATCCGACCAAGCAGCGGTTAATGCTATCTAAAACTGAGCTTGATAGCAGAATCACCGAGCTGGCGAAACGGTCACAATCACTAAAAACGTCAGAGATCGAACTAGACTTAGATGATCTGGCTAAAGAGTCAGGGAGAGATGCGTTAACTGTCAGAAAAGCATACGAGGCAAGGCTTAAAGAGCTTGAGGCAGAGGAATCAGCCGATGAGAAGTCAGTTGAAATTGACAACCTTCTGAAGCTGGGCAGCTACCAACCAACGCTCGGTGAGTTTTTGCATCCAGATCTAGCGAAACCTCTGACAAAAGTTGCTAATTTGTTGGGAACTTCTCACGCTGCGGTACTGACAAGCCTACTTCCTATCGTTGCCTCCCTAGCAAAAGTAGGAACAAGCCTTGAACTAATTCGTGCTACCAACTTTCAGGCTCTGCCCATCTTATACACTTGCTTAGTTTGCGAGAGCGGAGGCATGAAATCTCCTACGCAAAAGTTGTTGCTGCAAGGCTTGTTTAAGCTTCAGCAGCGGGCTGATGAGCAATACGAGTTGGCAGAGAAGATGTATCAAGTTGAAAAAAGAAAATATCATGAAGCATTGAATAGTCAAGGGCAAGGCGGAAATCGCCCAAAAAATGGAGGGAGGAAGAGGGAAGGTCTTCAGGAGCAGGAGGAGTTTGAGCTACCGGAACCACCAGAGCCACCTAAACCCAGAGAATACTACACAGTGGATTCCACCCGCGAAGCAATTGCTAGAATTCAATGCAATCAGCCGGAGCAAGGTTTTCTAGGATATTTCGATGAGTTGGTCGCGCTGTTCAAGGCGATGGGGCAATACAGCAACGGTCGCGGCTCGGACATGGAAGACCTGCTGTCTGGCCGTGATGGTGGCCCATTGAAAATCAACCGGGTTGGCATGAGTGGTTCCGGTGTTCGATATTTTGCACCGCAGAAAGCCTACAGCATTACGGGCGGCATTCAGCCAGGCGTACTGCGGCGTGTTATGGGAGACTTCAGTGATGAAAATGGCTGCTGGGCGCGGTTTTTGTTTTGCTGGATGCCAGGAAAATCGAACCGCTATCCTAAATCGGACGGGAGCTATGACATTGATGAGTTGACGGTTGGGTTGTATTCCAGAATCACAGAATACGAGCCACAGAAGTGTCTATTAAGCAAGGATGCTCTTGAGCTTTACGTCGCTTGGCACGACCAGCTTGCTGACTTGTGTGAAGCAGAGCCTAAACCCGCCTTAAAAGCAGTTCTCTCCAAAATGAAGAAGGATACTGGAGTGATTGCTTTGCTGTTGCATCTAACCAATGCTGCTGCCGCAAGAGAGCAACAACCTGCATCAGAAGTTTCTGTTGAAACAATGCGAAGTGCTATCAAACTTGCCAAGTATTACATTGAGCAATCGAAACTTCTGCATGTTGATGGTGGAGCGGCTAATGGCGACGAAGAAGCCATCATCGTCAAGCTGGTGCAACTGTCTGATAAGCGTCCCGAAAGTTCTGAAGGATGGATAGATGCACAACTCGCGAAAAACTATCTCAACTTCTTCAAGCGCTACAAAAATGGTAAGCCTGCAAAAGCTGTTGACATACAAAAATGGTTCCAACGCGCGGTTGAACTGGGATATGGAGAGCTTAGCCCCAACGAAAAGAAATGGCGATCGAAGAAGTGGAGCGATTCAGCGACGAAAGGTAGCAGCAACTCATCAACCGATCTGGAGGAAATTGAGATGGTTCAGGACTTTGAAAGGTCACAACCAGAGCCAATCTCAGCCGTCATTATTGAGTACGAAATTGATGAAGAACTTGAGGATCATGGCGGTGAAGTGCCTGAGCCTGACATTAAGCCCAAAGAGCCTTCGCCAGCCAGCAACATCAAAGGCTCGACAGTCGTATATTGCGGCAACGATCAATCATTAGCTCGGATCTGTGGGCAGAAACGCTTGAAGGTAGTTGGTGACACATCGATGGAATTTGGCGTGAAAACAGTGGAAGTCAGAGCTGAAGGGTGGTCTGTCACCAGGAGGGTTCCATTGGGTGATGTGAGGCTAACAAGAGGAATTGAAGCGGTTTCAACTTGAGACAAATCACTTAGGCGAAGCATTGCATCGGGTGCATCTACTTTGTTGATTTTGGAGAGGGAAAGACAATTTGATTGATAAATCAGAGCTGAAAGCGGCTGTACGAGAGGCGTTAGCTGAAATGTTAGGAGTCGAAGTTAAGCCTCCTGTTGCCCACAATCGTCAGTGGTATAGCGCTGAAGAGGCTTGCACATTGTTAGATCTGAACAGCGCTGAAAAGCTGCACAAGAAACGGCGCAATGGACTGTTTCGTGAAGGCTTCCACTTTCGCAATGACAACAACAGTGCCAGCGCCCGAATTCCGCGATGGCTGTACCACGTTGAGCGCTGCCGGGAGGAATTAGCAAAAAAGGCTGCTCAGCGAAAGCCCTACAAAAGATAGTCTACTGGCTATCTGCCCGTTCTCGCCTATGTCGTTCAACAGCATCGCTCCAAGCTTCGTCATGCTGCTGCTGGCTGATCCAACGGTTGTATCGCTTGAGATGAACGTCTGGAGCATGTCCACACAAAGCAGCAGCGACAGGCAAAGGTATACGGTATTCAACAGATGCACGAATGGCATAGGCATGGCGCAAGTCATACGGCCCAAACTCGATACCAGCTCGCTTAAAGGCTCGTGAGACTCGTTCGCCATACTCCTCACGAACCCGTACCTTCACGTTTGGAAGCTTCACCTCAGATAATTGCCAACGCTCAACCCATTCTGGATGCAGCGGACGTACTTCTCGAAAGTGTGTTTTGCCCTCTCGCACCTTAGCAATTAGGGTTGAATTCCCTTGTCTATCTTTCCGATGCTCCACGTCGCAAAGAAACACCTCATGGTCGCGCAGCCCATAGGTTGCCATCATGCCATATGCCCATTGCCAGTTTGGGGACTTCAGCTTCCCAATGGAGTCTTCAATCTGCTTGCGGGTAGGAATATTTCTCGGTTCAGCCTTGTCAGGCGAATAATTACCAGAAATATCGCTTAGATCAACCTCAATCTTCGCAAAATTGGCTAACCGCTGAAGGTTCTGGCAATGGAGCTGTCTAGAGCGCGAATTTGGCTTCGTTTTTTGTGCAGCCTCAATCAATGCATCACCAGTAAGCTCAGACGCAGGGTTGAGGCGGTTTAAGCCAGCATTGTAGAATCGCCGTCGCCACAATTTGTCGGCTGCTACAGCATCATCCTCGTGGATGCTGGTAGCAAGGATGTGAGCCTCGAATCGTTTAATCCATTCCCCGCACGTCGTTGCAGAAGAAGAATTGCTAGCGGAATCCAGGTAATCAGCCCATTCAAAGGTCTTCGCAGCCAATTTAGCGCCTACCATCTTTGCCTCCGCCTCGGCTTGTTTAAGCCCCTGATGATTGGCGTATATGCCCAACGGAATCCTTTGCTGGTGATCCTTGGTCTTGGTTGAGTCTGGTTTGGGCGGCAGCGTAGCTACCAGGCTAATGCGATCGCCCCTTAGCTGTAGCGCGACTCCCATCTTTGCTGCCTTCAACCTGGCATTGGCTTTTCGGATTTCCTCTTGAATGTTCATGCTTCCGAAAATAGAGACATAGAGACAAAGTAGAGACGCAAATAGAGACAGGGCATCTCTAGCTCAAAACCTAGCAATTACAATGGTTTAGAAGAATAAGAAGAAGAAAATAGAGACATAGAGACAACTTTTCTCTCTTTTGTTCTACTTCTTTTAATCCATAGTTCTGAAGCTTACCGAACTGCAATTAGAGCTTGGCTTAAGTTTGGCTTAAATTTAGGGCAGAAATTGAAGGAATTGGGTGCGATTTAGAAGATGGACAACCTTCCAAGTCACACCCCAAACCCTTTATACCTATGAACTTTAGCGGAAGCTGGTGACAAGACTCGAACTTGCGACCGGCTGATTACAAATCAGCTGCTCTACCAACTGAGCTACACCAGCAACATAATTAATATATCAAATTGGGCGATCGCCTTCCAAATAAAAAAACCCAGCAGCCCCTTGCTGGGTTAGTTCAATCAACGTCACTTACAGTCAACAGGATAACGGCAACCTAAGGTCTAGCACCTCACTCCAACGGCTCACCTAGTTGGGTGATTTTACCAGTTCTGAGTTCTGAGTTACGAGTTCTGAGTAAACCGCTACAGATTAAACCTCATCTCTCCTCCCTTATCCTTCCCTCACCGCCTCAGTCTTCGCCTTGTCCAACTTCAACACCAGCACTCCCAACGGTGGCAGACAAAGATCAATCGAGTAGGGGCGATTGTGGTAAGACCACTCCTCTGCCCACTTGCCGCCCAAGTTGCCCATGTTGCTGCCGCCATATTCCCGCGCATCGCTGTTCAATAGCTCTGTGTAGAACCCTAGCTGGGGCACACCAACCCGATAGTGAGAATGGGGCTGAGGGGTGAAATTGCAAACCGTAATCACAAAATCTTCAGAGTCCTTCGCCTTGCGAATGAAGGAAACTACACTATGGCGATTGTCGCTACAGTCAACCCACTCAAAGCCGTCATAACTAAAATCATGAGTATATAGAGCAGGCTCATCCCGATAAAGCTGGTTCAGCTTACCGACAAAGTGCTTCAGCTTTTGGTGCGGCTCATACTGGAGCAAATGCCATTCCAGATCGCCCCAAACATTCCACTCGCTCCACTGTCCAAACTCCATACTCATAAACAGAGTCTTCTTCCCCGGATGGGTGAACATATAGGCATAAAGGCAGCGCAAGTTAGCAAACTTTTGCCACTCGTCACCCGGCACCTTGCCAATCATGTTACTTTTGCCATGCACCACCTCATCATGGGAGAGCGCCAGCATGAAGTTTTCGCTGAACGCATACATAATGCTAAAAGTAACGTTGTTTTGGTGGAACTGGCGGAACCAGGGGTCCATGCTGAAGTAGTCGAGCATATCGTGCATCCAGCCCATGTTCCACTTCAGGTTAAAGCCCAAACCGCCAACGTAGGTAGGCCAGGAAACCATTGGCCAGGTAGTGGATTCCTCTGCAATTGATAGCGCTCCAGGGAAATAGCTAAACAGGGTATGGTTAGTCTGGCGGAGGAAGTCAGCCGCTTCAATGTTTTCTCGTCCGCCGTACTGGTTAGGGAGCCACTCACCGGGTTCGCGGCAGTAGTCAAGGTAGAGCATGGAGGCAACTGCGTCTACACGAATGCCGTCGATGTGGTACTTGTCGAACCAGAATAAGGCATTGGCGACCAGGAAGTTGCGTACTTCGTGACGGGAATAGTTAAACACCAGCGTTCCCCATTCTTTGTGTTCGCCTTTGCGAGGATCGGCGTGTTCATAAAGGTATGTTCCGTCGAAGCTAGCAAGCCCATGTCCGTCTTTGGGAAAGTGTCCAGGCACCCAGTCAACAATTACACCAATGTCGTTCTGGTGGCACTGATCGATGAAATACATCAGGTCTTCAGGACTGCCATAGCGAGAGGTGCAGGCGTAGTAGCCCGTCACCTGATAGCCCCAGGAGCCATCAAACGGATGTTCGGCGATGGGCAGTAGCTCGACGTGAGTAAAGCCCATCTCCTTGACATAAGGGATCAGCCGCTCAGCTAGCTCTCGATAGGTGAGGAACCTTGCTCCGGGCTTAAGTTCTGCAACAATAACGACAGGCTCATCTTCACCTGTGATGGATTTAGCGGGTTCAGCGGCTGAGGCGTGCAGCCAGGAACCCAGATGGACTTCGTAAACTGAAATTGGCTGGGTCAGGGGGTCGGTGTGGCGGCGCTGTTCCATCCAGTTGCGATCGCCCCATTCATATCGATCCAGGTCTGCCACAATAGACGCGGTTTTAGGTCGCACCTCTTGCTGAAAGCCGTAGGGGTCAGATTTCTCGTAAATGTGACCCGCCTGATTTTTAATTTCGTACTTATAGCAGTCGCCAACCTTCAGCCCAGGTACAAACAGTTCCCAGATGCCACTCGAACCGCGTCGCATCTGATGCTTGCGACCATCCCAATCATTAAAATCGCCTAAAACCGAAACATTACGCGCATTCGGTGCCCAGACTGCAAAGTAGACTCCCTTAACGCCTTCAATTTCAGTCGGGTGTGCGCCCAACTTTTCATAGATTCGGTGGTGGTTGCCCTCTGCAAACAGGTGAATATCAAAGTCAGTTAGGCGGGGCGATCGAAACGCATAAGGATCATAAATAACTCGCTCATGCTCCCCTTCCTTGACCCGAAGCTGGTAATTGGCAAGCTCAGGTCGTTCCAAAGTGCATTCAAAGAAGTGGGCATGGTGTACGGGCTGCATTGGGTATTCAGCCCGCTCTTCTGGCAATACCACCCATGCTGCGCTGGCATCAGGCAGATAAGCCCGTACCACCCAAACAGCTTTGCCGTTGTCCTGAATTTGGTGGGGGCCTAAAACTTCAAACGGGTCTTGGTGCTGGTTCCAAACAATCCGTTCGATCTGCTCTGGAGCGACAGTCATTGACATGAAATTACCTACCTAAATCAAGTTGTTGAACAGAGTTTAAAGGGATTTCAAAAATAGAAGATTAATCTTTGAAATTTGACTTAGCTGCTTACCGAATCCAGGAGTAGTAAGGTTTTCCAACCTGCCACTACTGCTGATAACACTAAATCTAGCCAATCTCCACATCAGTCTAGGGTGCAATTCTGACAGAGACCTGCTAACTGCCCGTCATCTACCTAGAGAAGGGAGAGGAATATAAAGAATATGTAAGCATCTGTAATAAACCGTAGCAAATAGCGGTCAAACTCTCAAATGCCGCAGGGGGGAAAGTTTGGAAAATCACTCTCTGCATCTCTTTTGCCTCTGCGTTTCCATAGTAGTAGTGCGGTGTCAACAACTTCGATAAAGATTTTGAGGCGTTGCTGAAATCTGCAAGTGCCCGATAGAACAGGCTCGTTGAAGCTGCACTAGAATGGAACATCGAGGGATTCACAGCCAGACGGCTAGCGGGTTTTATATGATGGCTTTGCCTGTAGTTGCTATTATCGGTCGCCCCAACGTGGGCAAGTCTACGCTTGTCAATCGTCTGGCAGGGGGAAAAGATGCGATCGTTCATGACGAGCCGGGGGTGACACGCGATCGCACCTACCGACAAGCCTTTTGGCGCGATCGCGAATTTCTAGTTGTAGACACGGGCGGTTTGGTTTTTGACGATGACACCGAGTTTCTACCGCTGATTCGAGAGCAGGCGATGGCGGCTCTAGCGGAAGCGAGTGTGGCGATTATGGTCGTTGATGGTCAGGCAGGGCCCAATGCTTCCGATGAAGCGATCGCCACCTGGCTCAGGCAGCAAACAGTTCCAGTCCTGCTTGCGGTCAACAAGTGTGAATCGGTCGAGCAGGGCGCACTGCAAGCGGCAGAGTTTTGGAGTTTAGGATTGGGTGAACCCTTCCCGGTTTCAGGCATTCACGGTAGCGGCACTGGAGACTTGCTAGATGCCCTGATGATGTACTTACCCACCACCGAGGAGTTGCCAGAAACAAACGAAATTCGAGTGGCGATCGTGGGTCGCCCCAATGTTGGTAAATCTAGCCTGCTGAATGCCTTTGTTGGAGAATCACGGGCGATTGTCAGCCCGATCTCAGGCACGACTCGAGATGCGATCGATATGGTGGTTGAGCGCCAGGGGCAAGTCTATCGCCTGATCGACACCGCAGGCATTCGCAAAAAGAAGCAGGTCGAATACGGTCCCGAATTTTTTGGCATCAATCGCGCTTTTAAGGCCATTCGGCGGGCAGATGTGGTGCTTTTAGTCATTGATGCTCTGGATGGTGTCACCGAACAAGACCAAAAACTAGCCGGGCGCATCGCTGAAGACGGACGCGCTTGTGTCGTTGTGGTTAATAAGTGGGATGCGGTCGAAAAAGACTCTTACACGATCTATGCCTACGAAAAAACGGTAAAAGATCGGTTACACTTCACTGACTGGGCTGAAACGATCTACGTCAGCGCCATGACCGGACAGCGAGTAGAAAAAATTTTGGAACTGGTCAATATTGCCGCCGAGCAGCACAAGCGCCGCGTTTCAACTTCAGTAATCAACGAGGTGTTAGAAGACGCAGCTAAATGGCACACGCCCCCCACCACCCGGCAAGGGCGACAGGGCAGAATCTATTACGGCACTCAAGTTACCAGCCAGCCCCCGACGATCGCCCTGTTTATTAACGATCCCAAGCTGTTTAACGACAACTACCGCCGCTATGTTGAGCGTCAGTTTCGCCAAAGCCTCGGCTTTACAGGAACTCCCATTCGCCTGCTGTGGCGCGGTAAAAAAATGCGTGAACTGGAGCGAGGCAGTGCGAACCGGGCAACCAAAGTGAGGGGCTAATGGATCTGCTGCGATCGCTCCCCATCGGGCTTTACCTCGAACAACCCGTCACCTGGCTTCACCAGATTGACCCTAGGATTAAACTCGTGTGGCTGTTGGGCTTTTTGCTCTCACCGATTTCGGCGGGGCCAATTTGGCGGCTTTCACTCGTGGGCTGGCTGCTGTTGCTGACGCTAGCGACTCGAATTCCGTTTCGGGTTTGGCGGCAGCAGATGGGACTGGTAATTATTTTTAGCTTGCTGCTGTTTTTGGTCACGATGCTGGCTCCAGATGGACTAAACGTAAACCATCAAACCCGCTTGCCTGACAATGAACTTGCTTTTGTAGAGACAACAGTGCAGCCGACAGATGCACCTGTAGAGGTGGCAGCTAGCGCATTGCCTCAGCCGACTGGCTATCGCTATGTGCTGATTCAACAATCTCGAATTACCGTAACGCGGCGATCGCTAGAGTTAGCTGTTCGGGCTGGAACGCTAATGTTTGTGCTGATCTACAGTACGAATCTGTATCTATTGACCACTGCTCCCGAAGAAATCACCGCTGGACTGGATAATCTAATGCAGCCGCTGCGTCGGTTTAATGTGCCCGTCACTGAAATTGTGCTGACGTTGACGCTATCGCTGCGGTTTATCCCCCTGGTGCTGGAGGAAATTCAGAACTTGGTGCGATCGGTTCGGACTAGAGCCATCAACTGGAAAAAGCTGGGTTTTCGTGGCACATCCCAGGTTTGGCTGATGATTTCTGAGCGGCTGCTAGACAACCTGCTGCTGCGGGCAGAGCAAATTGCTAGCGCTATGCAGGTGAGAGGGTTTACCAGTCCTAACCAGCATCAGGTGCGCTGGTATCAGTTTCGGTTGCGGCTGTTAGACTGGGCTGTGCTGCTGGGCGCAGGCGCATTCTGGAGCGCCCGGATCTTTTGGGGCTATTTGTGAGGGACAATGCTGCAATTATGCTGCAATCGATTCAACCCTGGCACTGGCGATCGCTTCCCCTTAACCAGCGCTCTGGCTCAGACGTATTTGAGGCGCTGTTTCATCATCCGGTAGCTGCACCTGAAACCGGAGTGGAGGCGATCGCCACCCTACTAGAAAGCCCTTCCGCCATTCCTACTCCAGTTACTTCCTCCCTGCAAGCTCGATATTCCATCTGTGCTGGAGCGCCTCGTGTCCGACATGGCAAGCCGCAGATCTGGACACCCGCAGTCGGCAAAATTTTGCCCCAGTTGCGCCAACTCCTTCAGCATTCAGCAGCCCTGGAGATTCCCGATCCTAATCTCCCCTTCACCGGAGGCTGGTTGGGGTGGCTAGGCTACGACCTGGCGTGGGAAATTGAGCAGCTTCCCTCCTTTAACCCTGACCCGCTCCCTTTCCCCATTGCCTACTGGTATGAGCCAGACCAGTTTGCCATTCTCGACCACCACGCCCAAATCCTTTGGTTAGCCGTCACTCACCTACCCCACCTCGACACCCTCCAATCCCACCTGGAAAATCCTCCTCCGCCTCTCTCCTTCCCCTCCTCCCCTTTCCCACATCCCCCGTCCCCTTACTTCCACACCTCTCAATCCGACTACGAAACCACTATCCTTCGGGCTAAGAAATATATTCAAGCCGGAGATATCTTCCAGGCAAACCTTTCCCTGCGGTTTGAGGCACATACCCTGGCAGACAACTGGTCAGTTTATCGATCGCTCCAGCAGATTAACCCTTCCCCCTTTGCCAGCTATTGGCAGACTCCCTGGGGAGCCGTCATTAGCTGTTCCCCAGAGCGCTTAGTGGAATTGCGGGGACGCGAGGCACAAACCCGACCCATCGCTGGGACGCGATCGCGGGGCAGTACTTTAGAGGGCGATCGCCAGCAGGCTCAAGACCTGCTCAACGACGCCAAAGAAAACGCCGAACATATCATGCTGGTTGACCTGGAGCGCAACGATCTGGGGCGAGTCTGTGAATGGGGATCGGTGACAGTCGATGAACTGCTGACGATCGAACGCTACAGCCATGTGATGCACTTAGTTAGCAATGTCAGGGGCAGACTGCGCTTAGACTGTGATGCGATCGCCCTGATTCGGGCCTTGTTTCCGGGTGGCACCATTACGGGCTGCCCTAAAGTTCGCTGCATGGAGATCATTGAAGAGCTAGAACCCGTTCGCCGCAGCCTATTCTACGGTTCCTGCGGCTATTTAGACTGGCGCGGCAACCTGGACTTAAACATTTTGATTCGCACTCTGCTCTCTGCCCCCGCCCCACCGTCATCAGTTTCAACTAAAAGCGCAACCGATCGCAAGAACGTGATCTGGGGGCAGGTCGGAGCAGGCATCGTGGCAGATAGCAACCCAGAACTAGAGTGGTTTGAAGCCCTGCACAAGGCACAGGCACAACTGGCTGCGCTAGCGACTAAATCTTATAATGTCAAGACTCAATAGGAGAAATAAATTCAGAAATGCCCTGATTTTGATAACATTTAGTCAGGTTTTCTACAAGTTTCTATGAATCAGAAAAGAGTAGTGAAACCTTATGAACTTAGCGACGACAAATAATGTTTAGCCAGCCTTTTGACATCTACCCCCTAAATTTTTGCGTCTGGTTAGACCTGTTCTTCAACTCAATTCCCGATCCTATTGCTGCCACACAGCCCAAATTTGAATGAGTACAGAAACTTATCTAAATCATCCAACATTTGGCTTGCTGTTTAGGGTCTGTCTTGTCGAAGAAAGCCGCGAACTGTTTGCTACGCTTTATGCCCAACGATTATTCTTTTTGGTTACAACTGGTCCAGATGGAATTCAGTTTGACCCAGTGGGCCGCAGCGATGCTCGAATTCTGGTTGAAAATCGCCTCCGCAATCTGCGCCGTCTAGGGCAGCACCAGCAACATACCCAGCTTCAAATGGCATATAAGCAGACTTTTCAGTGATGCTACAGCCCTATCCAAATTTGTTGCTAACACCAACTCTCTCTGAGGCTGCATACTCTGAAGCTGCATAACGGCAAAGTTGAGCGGCGGCAGACAAGCTCGAACGCTCACCGATAATCTCTGTGCCGTCCGCATCAACGCACTGTTAGCTGGCTTTCTCCACAGACTGTCTTAGCTTACCTTTTACTAAGGTTCCTGAGCAAGGGCTAAGATACGCCGATATAGCTGGGGGCTGACGCGAAAACCAGCATGGTTGATCAAGGCATCTATAACAGGTTGAACTTGAGGAATGAGACTTCTTTGTTTGGCAACGAGCAGAATACCCAGAATACCAATGATAGACAGCCCAAGTCGAACAGCCTCTTGTCGTCCCAAGCGTTCATCGATGAGCAAGTCATCGGCTTGTAGCTCAAGCGCCAAGGCTATAGCATTCGCTTCTCCGGCATCGAGTCCTCGTTTTTGTTGTAATTGGTCAGCAAGTTGAGAGTTGGTGAGAGGGTGGGTTTGAATCCAGCCCAATTGGAGAATAGCTGAAATAGTGAGGTTGCTTGCGGCTGCAAGTTCACTGGCAACAACGTCAGGAATAATTACAGTTTGGTAAATTGCTTCTAGCAACCAGAGATGATCGACAATGGCAAGATTGGAGAGGCCGGAGGTATCGCTGACAACGATCATAGCCAGCCCCGATCGCGCAGGTGTTGAACATCCTGCTCAAAGTCTTCCACATCATAGTGAACACAAATGCCGCGATCTGCCAGCAGCTTTTGAAAGTCTATGATTTCCATCCCAGCAATTTTGCTGGCGCGACTGAGGGAAATCCGCTCTTGCTGAAACAGGGCAATGGCAATCTCCCGGAGCCAGTCGCTCTGGTTAAAGGTTTCGGTTTGGCTGAGGCTATCAGGTAGGTTCAGGGTAATTTGCATCGGGTTGCCCTCGCGCACTCACTCTTAATTTTAAGGTTCTGGTGGCTTGCATTGTCTACCTACTGGTTACCCTGAAGCGTATTTTTGGTTCTAACCGACAACTTCAAGGAGATATGCAGCGATTCTGTACGGGGCCAGCTAACGAACCGCGTCAGGCACTCACGTAGTACAGTGAAGCGTAAAAGTTCGCTAAACACCTGTTGTTTTCAGGGTTTGTTACTCCATACCTCAGAAGTCAAACCAACTCTATAGGTAGGCGTTAGCTTAAAGTCGGAAACAACTTCCTTAAAGGCTCTTACAACCTCATCAACTTCAATTAAAACATCATCTTTCCATTTCTCATCTATAGAAACAGTTGCTTTTCCAACATAAATTTGGTTTGTATCTTGTATCAGAGTGCATCCCACTTTTGCGATGAGTATAAGTGCTTAGAGTTATGTTTCAAAGGAAGCGCTAAACTTTGAGCATTCCTACTTTGGCTATCCCCTGCTATGGACGCTGAGAAAAAAGCCCAGATTCAAGCCCACGCTCGTGCCCTTACCGCATTGCTATATGAAGAGACCGACCCGGAGCAAGTGAAAACATTGGCAGGGATTGAGGTAGCAGTGAGAGGTCATTTGCTGGAACACGTCGGTCCAGAGATCGGGGATTTTTTATTACAACAAGCAGCGGCACCACGAGTGGACGAAAGCGCCGCCTCGACAGTATTGTCGGACGACTGAGGGTCAGTGAGAAACAGGCACAAATTCTGGAGGTGAAAGCCTACACGCGGTGGAGTCCATACCTGGAGCAATGTTGTTTGTTGGTGAGTGCCAACGAGTCGTATGAGCGAGCGGCAGAAGACATCGAAGTATTGACTGGGGTGAAGGTGACTCACAGCACGCAACAACGATTAGTCCATCGTCAAACCTTCGAATTACCGCTAGTGGAAGGAACGGTTGAGGAGATGAGTGTGGACGGCGGCAAAGTGCGATTGCGTACCCCTCAAGGACAACCGAGTGAATGGCGAGATTACAAGGGGGTAAATCTGCACGAGTGCTGTGTGGCTGCTTTTTTCCAGGACAACGAGCAATTGGTCAGTTGGGTCAACACTCAAGCGTTGTCTGACCCGCTCACCTGCCTGGGAGATGGTCATGATGGGATCTGGAATATTTATGCCCAGATTGGCAGTTCGACTCAAAGACGGGAGATTTTGGATTGGTTTCATCTGGTGGAGAATTTGGGCAAGGTTGGAGGGTCACAGCAACGCTTAACAGCCGTAGAAGCGTGCTTGTGGCGGGGCGATGTGGAGGCTGCAATAGCCCTGTTTGAGGATTGGCAACACAAGCGGGTGGCGACGTTCATCGGCTACCTCAGCAAGCATCGAGCACGAATTGTCAACTATGGCTATTATCAAGCCGAGGGCATCTCCATTGGTTCTGGTGCGATTGAATCGACCGTCAAACAAGTCGGGCAGCGCATGAAGATATCGGGAGCGCAGTGGGAAAAGGGCAACGTACCACAGGTGCTGAAGCAGCGCTGCGCCTACCTGAATGGACAATTCTTTTGCCTGTGGTGATGCGCTTGATGATAGTTAGAGGGCAATCGCTACACTACTGTGTCCGGATCAACGCCCAGTTCTCTGAGCTTGTCTGCCAGTCTTGCATTGGCTTCCTTGGGGGTTAATACCAGTCGTCCCTCTGGTGTAAAAAAGCGTAGCTGTTGATCGACGACTCCTAGCCATAACTTCAATTGCTGACTCCATAACCGTCCCTGATCATTAGCTGGCAGCGGCTCATACTGTCCGTCGAGCAAATGGAATCCCTGAAACTCCAGGCTGTTGAGGTCAAACCAGAAATAGTCGGGGGTGCGAAAGATATCCTGATAGATCTCTTTTTTGAGTCCGCGTTCGCAAAGCGTTTCCGAAGGAAAGTCGGTCTTGGCGGTGGAGTCCGATAGTAACTCAACAATTACATTGGGATACTTGCCCCCTTCTTCCCACACCGTCCAGCTTTTTCGCGGCTTGCGCTCCGTTCCCAAAACAACAAAGAAATCCGGACCTCGAAAGTCCTCTGATTTGCGCTGGTTGGGACTGTAGTAGATGGTTAAATTTCCAAATGCGTAAAAGTCCTGTCGGTCTTGCCACAGCCGTTCGATGGAATCGATTAGCAAGAGAATTTGACGGAGGTGTAGTTCTGTTTCCAAGGGAGGCTCATCACTATACAAGTCACCGGGCGGAAAGACGATGCCTTCCTCTTCAACCAGGAAGGATTTTACATCTTTAGCGAGAGACATAAGCGAGGGGCGATCGCAGCAACAGTGAGTTTAGTGTAGCGAAAAAGAATAGACCTTCGTTCAAAGGCACTGAAAGGGCGATCGCTTGTCATGCATCTCCAAGTAAACTGTGAATAGCAGCTTTAGCGGTTGATATGGCCTTATCTCTATCCAGACCCAAACAATATCCGCCATTGCAACAGTGGCACCCTGCCACCTGGGATGACTACTGCACCTTGCGGGATGATCCCAGCTTAAAGCATGGCAAACTTTCATTTAATCAAGGCTGGTTGTGGGTTGATATGGGCGGAGAAGGAATTAATCACGCTAGTTTCAGCGATTTGTTGACCATGCTGTTTGGGTTCTGGGCAGTTCAGCATCCAGACCAGTCATTTAATTCCCTGGGGCGCTGTTTACTCGAAAAGCCACAAACTCAAGCCTGTGCGCCCGACCTGGTGCTGTATGTCGGCGATGATTTTCCTCGGTGGCGTGAGGGTGATCCGCGACGCATCGATCTGTCGGTGTGGCGTGTCCCCGATCTGGTGGGTGAAATCTCAGATACTACGCTGACCTCTGATTTAGATGAGCAAAAACATCTTTACGAGGCGCTGGGCATTCCCGAATATTGGGTGATTGATGTTAAAGGCGAACGGGTGTTTGCATTTCAACTGAACGAGCAGGGGCAATACAAAGAGTATGAACAATCTGGCGCTCTGGCGGGGTTGCCAGTTGCACTTTTGACTGAGACGGTGCAAAAGCTAAGCGAGGGAACGAATACCAGTGCCGCCGCCTGGTTTGCTGGGGCGATCGCCAATCTAACTTCTAAACAAACTTGAAAAAAGTCGCCTGCACCGCAGCCAATGTGAAATCGCTATATGCCATCAGTTTCTCCTAGCGAATGCGTTGACAAAGTTTGAACGAGGTATTGTTGCCTCTTTTCAAACCCAAACGTTTACCTGGATTTGGACATCAAACCACGAGGTATAAGCGAAACCTTTACTTCACATCAAGAAATTTCTATCGGACATTTCTCATTTCCTTTACGTTTCTACGTTAAGCTATCTTCAATAGATTTTTAGTGATGGTTATCCCATTTCATATAGAAATCCCTATATATTCAAAAACATCTGGGGAGTTCTTTGAAAGGGGGTGGTTTCCGAACTTTAAGCTTTAAAGGATAGTAACGATGTTTCAGTTCCTGGCTCAAACAGCTTGGTTCATTCCTTGCTATCCGCTGGTGGGGATGCTTTTGTCGATAGCGTGGTTTCCTTCGGTGATTCGACGCACTGGCCCTAGACCAGCGGGTTATGTGAATCTAATTATGACGCTTGTGGCGTTTCTTCATGCAGTGCTGACGTTTTCAGCAACCTGGAATCAGCCTGCTCAGTATCAGTATATTCCCTGGCTGCAAGTCGCCAATCTAGACTTGACGATTCCGCTGGAAATTTCGGCGATTACGATCGGCGGACTCATTCTGGTGATAGGAATTAACTTTCTGGCGCAGTGGTACGCGGTTGGCTACCTGGAGATGGATTGGGGCTGGGCGCGGTTTTATGCGCTGCTAGCGATGTTTGAAGCTGGGATGTGCGCTCTGATTCTATGCAATTCTTTATTCTTTAGCTACATCGTGCTGGAGATTTTGACGCTGGGAACCTATCTGCTGGTCGGCTTCTGGCTGAATCAACCGCTGGTGGTGACGGGGGCGCGAGATGCGTTTCTGACCAAGCGGGTGGGCGACCTGTTCTTGCTGATGGGCGTTTTGGCGCTGTATCCGCTGGCAGGCACCTGGGATTTTTATGAACTGGGACAGTGGGCGCAAACAGCAGAGGTTGATCCGGGTGTTGCGACGCTGGTTGCACTGGCTCTGATTGCTGGACCGATGGGTAAGTGCGCTCAGTTTCCGCTGCACCTGTGGCTAGACGAGGCGATGGAAGGCCCGCTGCCCAGTACGATTTTGAGAAATTCGGTGGTGGTGGCGACGGGGGCATGGGTGTTGGTGAAGCTGGAGCCTGTGCTGGCGCTGTCTCCGTTTGCGCTAACGGCTATGATCGCCGTTGGTGCAGTGACGGCGATCGGTGGAACCTTGATTGCGATCGCCCAAATCGACGTAAAGCGTGCCCTATCTTACCTGGTCAGCGCCTACATGGGAGTGATCTTTATCGCGGTCGGCGCACAGCAAACCGAGGCTGCGCTGCTGCTGGTGTTGACTCACGCGCTGGCGATGGCGCTGCTGGTGATGAGTGTTGGCTCCATCGTGCTAAACAACATTACTCAAGACCTGACTCAACTGGGTGGCTTGTGGAGCCGCCGTCCGATTACCGGATTATCTTTTGTAGTGGGCGCACTGGGGCTGATTGCCCTGCCGCCGCTGGGTAGCTTTTGGGCAATGCTGAAGCTGGCAGATGGGCTGTGGGCGACTCGTCCCGCTGTGGTGGCGATTTTGCTGGTGGTGAATGCGCTGTCGGCGTTTAGCGTGACTCGCGTGTTTGGGCTAATTTTTGCCGGAAAGCGGCAGCAGATGAGTGAGCGATCGCCCGAAAACCTCTGGACGATTACGATGCCGATGATGATTATGGTTGGCCTCACGCTTCACCTGCCGCTAGTTCTGCAAAGCCTTTCACTCTTACCCGATTGGGCAGTGCTAAACAAAGACATGGCGCTGCTGCTGATCTGGTCGAGCATTTTTGGCATCAGCCTGGGTGGAATCATCTACATCGGTCAGGCAATCCCCAAGCCTGTTGGCATCTGGCAACCGCTGCGTGACCTGCTGGCCTATGATTTCTACACCCCCAAACTTTACCGCTCTACGATTGTGGGCAGTGTGGATATTGTGTCGCGGATTGTGGACTGGGGCGATCGCTACATCGTAGATGGCTTTGTCAACTTCATTGGCATTGCTTCCATCTTTGGCGGCGAAACCTTGAAGTACGGTAACTCTGGACGCACCCAATTCTATGCCCTCACCATTGCAGCAGGAGTCGTGGTGATTGCCGTCCTGATGAGTTGGTCTATCCTTACCCAGTCTATCCTTACCCATTTGTCCTTCCCCCTTGCCCAATAAATAGGAGACTCAAACAATGCTTAGCGTATTAATTTGGCTCCCTATTTTGGGGGCAGCCCTCATTGGATTCCTACCCGGAATCTTTACCGCCAAACAGGTTCGTACCGGAACCTTAGCCGTTAGTGGCGCAGTTCTAGCCTGGACAATCTTCCTGATGACCCAGTTTGACCCAGATACTTTGGGGCTGCAATTGCAGGAATATCTGCCCTGGATTGAGACATTGGGGCTGAACTATCAGCTTGGTGTAGACGGACTTTCCCTGGTGCTGCTGGCGCTAAACAGCCTGCTCACCTGGATTGCCGTATTCAGCAACAAGGCTGAAATCGAGCGTCCACGTTTGTTCTATGCGCTAATTCTGCTGATCAACGGTGGCGTTGCTGGAGCATTTCTAGCACAGAACCTACTGCTATTTTTCCTGTTCTACGAACTGGAGCTAGTGCCCTTTTACCTGCTGATTTCCATTTGGGGAGGCTCCAAGCGAGGCTATGCGGCGACTAAGTTCCTGATCTATACAGCCACCTCTGGGGCGCTAATTCTAGCAGGCTTCTTAGGACTGATTTTGCTCACGGGTGCTTCCAGCTTCGCCTATGAATCCCTGGCAGGTCAGGCATTGCCGCTGGGCTTGCAGGTCATCCTACTCGGTGTGCTGCTGGTGGGGTTTGGCATCAAAATTCCGCTGGTGCCGCTGCATACCTGGCTCCCCGACACCTACGTAGAAGCCTCTACCCCCGTCGCAATTTTACTGGGCGGCGTATTGGCAAAACTAGGAACCTACGGAATTTTCCGATTTGGCTTAGGGCTATTTCCCGACGCTTGGAACGTGTTGGCTCCCTGGCTGGCAATTTGGGCAGCAGTGAGCGTGCTGTATGGGGCGATCGCCGCCATTGCCCAAAAAGACATCAAGCGCATGGTTGCCTACAGTTCCATCGGTCACATGGGCTACGTCCTGCTGGGCGGTGCCGCCGTTACAGAACTGAGCCTGGTCGGTGCTGTCTCCCAAATGGTGGCACACGGTTTAATTCTGGCTATTCTGTTCAACCTGGTTGGCATCATCGAAGCCAAAGTTGGCACCCGCGAACTCGATGTCCTGAACGGCTTAATGAATCCAATTCGCGGCTTACCGACCGTTAGTTCTCTGCTCGTTTTAGGCGCAATGGCAAGTGCAGGTATTCCTGGAATGGCTGGATTTATCGCTGAGTTCCTGGTCTTTCAGGGGAGCTTCGTTGCCTTTCCTGTGCAAACGCTGCTCTGCGTTGCTGGGACAGGCCTAACAGCCGTCTACTTTGTGATTCTGCTAAACCGCACCTGCTTTGGCAAGTTAGATAATGCGATCGCCTACTTCCCCCAGGTTGAGTTCTCCGAAAAACTGCCTGCCTTCATTCTCGCTGCCCTGATCTTCTTCCTGGGCGTGCAGCCCACCTGGTTAGTGCGCTGGAGCGAACCGACGACCGCCGCAATGGTCGCTGCTGTTCCAACTGATAGAGTGCTGGTGAAATTAGGGAGCGATCGCCCCATCGCAACCCCTCAAGACCTCACCCCAATAGCGACCATCCCAACCCTGGAACCTTAGGAGACTTCCAGCAAACAAAATACCTTTAAGGGCAGGTTTAGCATTGAAGCTGTCGGTCACTGCAAAGATTCTGAAAAAACCTGCCCCTACCAAAGGTAAATCCTCTCCTGGTAGTCTCCCTAGGACGTTAATCATAAGCGAGAACACCCAGACCCCTCGCCACCACCGATGCGAAGCGCGTCCCAAACACCCCTCCCCAGTCCCTTCGGAGGGTGTCTGGGGGAAGCGCTCGTCCCCCAGAAGGGGGGCGTGGGGGGATGCCCCCCACAAATCTGAACAACACAAACCCCATTAGC